>Ga0208959_1000114_pt1 | contig 18071 bp, 15 predicted proteins | sample AOAMet2_C27A4_80_2_FD_188077 | JGI IMG/M metagenome (GOLD analysis project Ga0208959, IMG submission 188077) | Ammonia-oxidizing marine microbial communities from Monterey Bay, California, USA - C0912_C27A4_80 (SPAdes) | ecosystem: Environmental > Aquatic > Marine > Intertidal zone | place... | reverse complement strand
GTTCAGTCTTTTCCGCTCAAATCAAAAACCAATTTTGCAAAATCTTTTGTTCCTCCGTCCGGAAGTAGTTTGTGGAGCTTTTTACCCATTTCTCCCGGGACATGCTTCTCCAAAAAATTATTCCACCAGTTAATTCCGTCACTTGCTAAAACTTGCTGGGAAACATATTCTCCCGCGTCCTTTTCCTTAATCAGTAAAGCATTATCTTCCTGATGAGTTCCAGGAAGTGGAATTAGAACTGTATCTTTTTGCAGAACAGCAAGTTCGCCAAGGATTCCCAAGCCTGCTCTTGTCAGCACTATTTCGCTTTTAGCAAGCAAGTCCCCCATACCTTCGTGGACAAATTCCAGTGGTTGGTAATGCGGATGAGAAAAAGTTGATGTTTCCTGTTCGAAATTAATCGTGGGTCCAGAACCGGTGAGATGAACAACCTGAAAATTTTTCAGCAAGTGTTTTAACAACGGCAGAACCGCACGATTTAAGCCAACCGCTCCCTGACCGCCTCCTGTGATAAGAATGAGCGGGAGTTCCGGATGCAGATCAAAACGTTCATTCGCGAGTTTTGCATTTGCGGAAAAAATTTCCTGACGTACAACAGGGCCAATTGTCTGTTTTAAAGCAATTGAAGGAAATTGATTTGCAGTTTGTTCAAAATAAGCAACGAGTGCCTTACTGACTGGAGCCATTAAACGGTTGGCAAGTCCGGGTCGCACATCCATTTGCAGGATTACATGCGGAATTCTCAAGATCCACCCTGCGTAAGCTACAGGGACGCTCACAAAACTTCCCGCGGTTACAATGACTTGCGGTCGGAAAATCAGCAAAAGCACCAAACCCATTATTCCTCCACCTATAATAAACAAAGGATCGATGAAGTTATGCCAACTCCAGTAACGTCTCAGTTTTCCGGATGGAATTGCGACAAATGGAATTTCCGTTTGTTCTACCATTTTACGTTCCGGGCCGTTTTTGCTGCCGAGAAACAAAAAGTGAGAGCCTGGTTTTTGTCGGCCTATTTCTTCTGCTAAAGCCAGCAAAGGTAAAGTAGGACCTCCCGATCCTCCACCTGTAAATAAAACTCTAACAGGTTTTTCACTCAATATTTGAGACTCATTTTCAGTCATTTGAAGTTCCGTGAATCAACGAGCAATTGTGCCTTCTTCAATTCCGTCTGCAGAAGGCCGCTGACCCCCACTGCGTCATTGCAAAAAATCCATTCTACTCCACGATTTATTTCACGAAATAGATTGTTCTTTGACTTAGGATAGCCAACACCTATTTTTTGTCCACAATCCAAGTGTTGTTTTACAATCTTTTTATGAAGCAGCAGATAGTGTCCACCTAATCCGGCATATTTTTCATTCAAGGAGATTTTGCTCAAGCTTTTTGCGTTAAAGACCGCTACTGGAAGTTTCGCAGAAGTGTCGACAAATTTAATCAGCACGAGCATTTCCGGAGCAAGAGAAAGCAGATGAAAATCTTTCCGAGGTTCCAGAGGAGCGAAGAGCTCTTTGAGAATCATGTTCTGCTTTTCCGGTTGAGGATAATGTTCTTCTTTGGCCTCCACCATTAAGTGCAGTTTTCCGCCGTAACGTAGAAGTACTTCTTCCAATGTTGGCATCTGTGGACAGTGCTGCTTTAGTTCTGCTAATGTTGTTTCAGCAATCCGGAGATTTGAACCGAACAATCTCTGTAAATCCGGATCATGAGCAACTACTGGGTGTAAATCTTTTGTCCAGCGAAAATCCAGTTCAATCCCCCAGATACCTGCTGTTTCGAGTGCATGATCAAATGCGGATAAAGTATTCTCGAACACAGTGATATTGTCATGTTGTCCACGGTGAGAAATTATTTTGCACTTACCCAGATTCTCCAAAGTAGGAACTTGCTGCGGAACAATTGCAAAGATCGAATCACAGATCTGCATCAAACGGGATTCCAGCCAGGACGGTAGTTCCATAATAATTAGGGAATTATGGTTTAAATAAAATTATCTGTCAACAAGGGGTTTTAACAAACTAAGCTTCTTGAGAGGGTTCTTCCCATATCTGCTTTACAAATTTAAGCGGTCGCAATTTTTCGATAATTTTGTGGAAAACAGGCCAGGTTACAGATTCAAGTTTGATACGTATATCTGCATCATTTTTATTTTTTTCCGCAGATTCGGAATAGATAATAGCAACACCTGCATCTTTTATTATTTTTGTTACCTGAAAAAGAATCCCTGTACCATCAATGACATGTAAATGAATGATGTGTGATCGAGATATTTTTTTTGAGATTTTCCATGAAACATCAATAGGGATTATTTTGGACTGAGCCAGCTTTATGTTGTTAATTTTATTCGGACAGTCTGCGAGGTGAATATCAATTTCCTTGTCATCATGAATGAAGCCTGAAATTTTATCACCGGGAATAGGGAAACAGCAACTTGCGAGTTTGATTAATGGGTTTTGCACATCATCGATCAAAAATACATTTTTATCTCCTCCAAATATATTCCCCCAAAATTCAGGGCTTATCATTTCCTTCAAACGACCGGTACTCTCAAAATGAAGTAATTTGTACTTTCTAAGAAACGGTTGCAAAGGCCGTTTTTGCAAACCGATTTCCTGAAAAAATTTATTGGCGGATAATTTTTCTGCTTTCAGTGCAGACTTAACCGGCGAAGATTTAATCCACTTTTCTACACTCAGTTCTTCACCTTTTTCTCTTAATTTCCGCTCCAGCAGTACACGTCCGGAATTTCTGGCGTTTATTACTTTTTGCTGTTCTACTGCTCTTTTTATTTGGGAACGGCTTTTTGCTGTTTTGACCTGTTTAAGCCATTCTTCTTTTGGATGAACGCCCGGGTCAGTGATAATTTGCAGAGCTTCTCCTGTAAACAACTGCCGTTCCCTTGGGACCCTTTTTTTAGTTGTATCTACCGAAGAAGGATTTACCAGAGCACCGATGCAGTGGTTGCCAAGTTCCGAGTGTATGCCATAAGCAAAATCCAGTACAGTTGCCCCTTGTGGAAAAACAAGCATGTCTCCTTTGGGACTGTATACTTGTACTTGATCAGACTGTACATAGCTCATGACATCGAGCATACGAACGTCTTTGTCACCTGACATCTGATCAAGTTGGCTGAGATAGATACGATAATAGTCTGCGAGTTCGGTTGGGCTTCCACTCCAATGTGCCATGATTCCATACTGATTCTTTGTCAGCATTTCTTCAGAGACAATTTCGATTAAGGTTTGCTCACCTTCAATTCTTAACTCAGTCTGAATTCCTTCATAACCATTCCAGAGAGGATTGCTGATATAATCTCTAATTTTCAGAGGGATAACAGAATAATTTGTATGAATTATGCCGAGTGCCTGAAAACAATCTAAGCTTTTTTTAACTACAATCCTGAAACCTTCCAAGATATGATCGATCGGGCCACTTTCCAGGATACGGGAGGCAGGATGAACATAAAGCGGTTCAACATTATGAAAAGCTAAATTTTGTTTTTCTAAATTATTTTGTAAAGATTCTTGCATGGCCTTAATCGTTGAAATGCGGTCTTTTTTCAATTCATCGATTTCAAGCAATGTTTTCTGATATCTCTTTGGATAAAGTAATTTAAAACAAAGCTCGGTGTGTTCTTGACATATTTGAGTTAATCCCAGTCGTTCCGCAAGCGGTACATAGATATTAAGCGTTTCCAGGCTGATCCGCCGTTGTTTATCACGGGGCATGGCGTCCATGTCTCTCATGTTGTCGAGCCGGTCAAAGAGTTTGATAAACAATGCACGTACATCCTGCACCATCGTTTTCAACATCCGCTGATATGTTGCGTCTAAATTATCCGCACTTAAATTTTTAGGACTTTCGGGTTTTTTAATTTTAGTTAATCCGGTGACTATATCTGCATACCATGAGCCATAACGCTCGTGGATATCGTCGTGAATTATGGAAGTATCTTCAATGATATCATGGAGAAGAGAAGCAACGACTGTAGGAGCATCCAGTCCTGCTCTGCAGATATAACTTGCAACACGCAGCGGATGAATGATGAACGGTTGACCGGATTTACGCTTCTGGTTTTCATGGTAATGCCGGATGTCTGAGATGGCTTGGTCGAGCAGTTCCGAATCTTTGCGGGTACCATATTCCTGTACATAGCTGCGGATTTGCTGATCCAAATCCGTAATCAGAGCTTTGTCACTTACTGAAATATTAGTTTGTTCGTTACTCGACATTTTCTTTTTAAGACTTTAATTTATTGTGGTTGAAAGCTTCTTGCCTGCTCATTACCACTGCAGTAACGCAATGTGGACTCCCTGCGGACAGGTTTCCAGCCGACTTCAAAAGACTGTCCCCACAAAGATTCCCTGATTTCCCGGAAGAGCTCAAAACTCTTCGGGTCAACCCAGAAAAAAAAATAGTTTTCTTCCGGAGGATATTTTTTCATCAAACTTTGCAGCAACCCATCGTGCTGAGAAAGTTGATGCCACCATTGACCTGATCCAGGCGAAGGTAAGAATTCCAAACAGTGGGCGTGTCCGCTGCCGGTAGTGAGTTTAATTGAGTATTGAATAAGACTGATTTGTTTTGGTAAAGCTTTTTTGCCTGAAAGGTACTTTTTTAAATTTTGATAAACTAATGCGCGGTCCAGATATAATATGCGGTCATCCCTCAGTAAAAATAATAGATTGTTTTTTTGAGAAGCATGCGACCATGGGATCTTAATTTTTTCAATGATTTCAAATGATTGATCTTCCTTAGTTGCTTGGTCACTTTTTTCTATGAGTGAGAACATTGCCATGAAAACCGCCAGAATAACCAGGATCCCTACATTGTTCGAGACAATGTCAACCAGAGAGTCCAAGTTTAACAAACCTGGCAAATCACCTAAATATCCCCTTTTTTTGCGCATTAATTATCATCTTGCTTGGATTCTTCTTTTTTCTTACTTTGGTTGAAGGCTTCTCGAGCTTCTGCTTTCTCTTTTTGATGGAGAGAATGTTGATATTTCCCAAACCAGTCAGATACTTTCTCCGCTAAATCCGGACGTTTGATACGGACACAGAGATCCACCAGTTTTTTTAAGGTGCTGTTTTGCGGATCAAGCTTAATGGCTTCTTCATAATAACGGACTGCACTTTTGTATTTACCGTTTTTTTCTGCTTCTTCCGCAAGGCTAATTTTTGCCTGAACTTCTACTTGAATCTCTTTATTTTGATAACTTTTCAGCATCTGCTCCAATTCAAAAGCTCTATTTTCATTTTCCAGCAAATGATTGAGATTGATAGCTTTTTGCAGTAGTTTTTTGCTGACTGCAATGTTGAGTGCTTTGTCAATTACCAACGCAGCATTTTTTGGATCGTTCTTCTTAAGGTAATTTTCCGCAGCAGTCAAATATGCAGTATGTACAGTTTTGATTCCTTCGCGCGCTTCTTTATTCTGACGGTTTATACGTAAAATACGTCTATACAATTCAAAAGCTTCATCCCAGAAATTATTGTCTGCATTCAACTTGGCGATACGAATCAGCAATTCCTGAGATGTGATTTCAGGGACAAGCGGTTCATAAATCTCAAGAGCTTTTTTAGAACGGTTTTCTTCAAAAAATTTATCTGCATCTTGTAGACAGGTATCAATATTGTAGTTGCCCTGAGATCGTTCAAGAAGTTTGAAAGTAGTAAAAAAACTGACACGGGACTTTTGAATCATTCCTTTACGCTTATAAAGGAGCCCTAGGTTCACAGTGCTGTAGCGGTGATTTGGATTGCGGACGAGAATGCTTTGGAATGTTTTGATAGCATTGTCGATATCGCCTTCAATTGAAATTGCAAGTACTAGGAAACAACGCAAATCCACATTATTTTTTTCCCGCATCAGCAAACGTTTGAACACGTTTTTAGCTATTTTCCCTTCCATAGTTTGCAGACAATGGATGCCTAATCTGAAACAGGCTTTACTCTCTTCTTCACTTTCCGCCTCTAAATTGGAAATGATGTAATTAAAAGTCTGCTCTGAATCAATGCTGTTTCCCTCTGCTTCAATTTCTTTTTCGTCTGCCTTCTTGTCCGATTTTTCACTGGTATTTGTGTCTTCTTTAACATTACCTGAAGACACTTTTGTGCCCTCTTTAATTTCATTTCCCTCTTTTACATCCTCAGTCTGCTGTTCTCTTTCTTCATCTGCATCCAGCGTAAAATGCTGTTGCATTTCAACTAAATTTTCCAGTCCGTCTTGAATGTCAGGAAGGACGAAGTCTGTCATTTTTTCAAATTCAGCAATTGCAGATACAGCATTGCCGTCAGCAATTTCAATTTTTGCGTTTGTTGCAGCAAGATTATAGATAGCGTTTTTAAAATCAGGATCATGCTTCAGGCAAAGCTTGTACATGTTTTTTGCCTGATTCCAATTATGTTTTTTGCGATATGTGTTACCCAGCAGATTGGCCAATTCCACGTTTTTAGGATCCGTTTTCAAGACATTAACACCTAAACTTATTATACCGTCAGGATTACCACCACCCTGCATTTCTTGGAACAGTTTAGTAACAGTTTCTGCAGCAAGTTTTGGGTCAAGCTCCAACGCTTTGTTAAACTCAACTGCCGCCCATTCGTAAAAGTTTTTTTCTAGTAAACTTTTACCGCGTTCAAGAATTGAATTTAACTCTTTTTTTGGATCGTCCGTGCTGAAAAATTTTTCAAGTATTTTCATGGATCTACTGGTATCAGGCTATTCATGTAACTTGGACTGATGAATCTTTGGTTGTGCTTACAAGTTCAAGCATCATCATAACCGATGGTGATCTTATTGTAAATTCGAGTTTTAAGAAAAAGGTCATCTTAAACAATGATTTGATCATTTTGAAAAAAGTAGTAAATTAGGGAGTCAGGAATATTTTTTGGTGTTTTTGTTCCGGATATTAAATTGCTGATAAAATCATCAATTGTCAGAAAAGACTTGCTAAAATCACGCCGGATGTGGCATCTATTGTGCAGAATATTGTGCAGAAAATTTTTAATCTGATGATTTCTGAGGTATTTTTCCTTTTGGGTACGGTACTTTAAAGCTAAAATGAAACTGTATCAAGTAAATTGAAACATCAAAACTGAGGAATAATGGCAGAAATATCTGATGATTATGAAATCAAACTGTCCGCAGAAGACAGTCCGGGCGACATTTTAAATGATCTAGGAGATATAGAGTTGCTTGAAGAAGAACACAGTGGAGATGAGTCATTAGCAGGGTTGGATGATGCAGATTTGGATGATGTCCTCTCTGAATCTGTTGATTTGGATGACGCTTTAGATGAAGGTGAGATAGACCTGGGAATGGATGAGATTGGTGATCTTGTTGAAGATTTAAAGTTGGATGTGGCTGGAGATGATATAGATGCATCAGTTGAAGGAGAAGCGGATATGGTTTTTGATGAGGAAGAAACAGAAGATGACAGTAATGATTCAGTAGAAAGTTTGCTCGATGAACTTGGAGATGACGATAGCGGAGAGCTTAGTCTAGCCGCTGATTCAGCTGGGGAAGAAGGATTTGTTGATCTAGAAGAAGTTAATGAAACTGCCGTAGAAGAAAGTTCAGAGACAGACGCAGAAAAAGTTTCTGCTGAAACGGAATCCACAGAAAAAGTTGAAGGAAGTACCGGTAATGACTCAGGAGACTCAGAGTCTTCAGATGTTTTGGATATGTTGCATGATCCTGATATTTCGGATGATACTGCCGATGAAGATACCGAAGATATGGAACTTGGTATGGATACTCTTGACGATACCAAGGATGACGACTTAACTGATCTAGGGCTTGATGATACGGAGACGGTGGAATCGGGCGACGAAGATGTTGCTGTTGAAGATGTTGTTGATGAATCTGATGAAGTAGATGTTACGGATGAAACAACAGAAGATGAAATAACAGATCTTGGGATTGATGATGTCGAGACTTCGGAATCCGGCGACGAAGATGTTGTTGATGAATCTGATGAAGTAGATGTTACGGATGAAACAACAGAAGATGAAATAACAGATCTTGGGATTGATGATGTCAAGACTTCGGAATCCGGCGACGAAGATGTTGTTGATGAATCTGATGAAGTGGATGTTACGGATGAAACAACAGAAGATGAAATAATGGATCTTGGGATTGATGATGTTGAGACTGCTGAGGCAGAACCTGAGGCGGATGAGTCTGCAACAGAAACAGCTGAGGTAGAACCTGAAGCGGAGGAAATTCCGGCATTGGAAACAACATCAGATACTCAAGGAGAGCTTGAGGAATTAAGTGAGGAGAAAGAAGAAATTGAAATTGAAGAACCAGAAATTGAAGTTCAAGAAACACCTGCAATTGATATAGTGGAGATTGTAATGCCAATTGAATCAGATGCAGCAGAGACAATAGCAGCCCCTTTAGGCTCAGACATGCTGTTAAATTTCAACCATGAAGTGGTGGTCGAAATAGCAAGGACAAGTCTTACCGGCGAAGAAATCACACAGATCACTTACGGCAGCATTATTGAACTTGATAAAGTTGCAGGCGAACCGGTGAATTTGGTCCTCGACGGTAAAACAATTGCTCTTGGGGAAGTAGTACAAATTAACAATGAAAAACTGGGCATACGCATTGTAGGCGTTATTCAGGACTAATTGAAATTATGCTTCACCAAACAGACATCCCCGTAAAACCTTATGAGCTGGCCGAAGCTCAATTTAATACAGGGCGATTCCACATAATGGACATTGTCTTTCGCAGGTGGGCAGCTCTCTTGCAGGAGACGCTTTACGCGAAGATTGGCATGATGTTAGAAGTATCTACTGAAAATGTGGTACAGCTGCGTTTTGAAAAATTTTTAGATTCTGTTAAGAAACAGCCAATCTATATTTTTGAAACTCTCAACCATAGTCGTGGTCTTTTACTTGTGGACAAGTCTTTTTTTGATTTGGCACTTAACGGTAAAGCAGAGCCGACTGAAGATAGTTTGTCACTGATTCAGATGATGAAAGAAAACCAGCAGAAGCTGCTTAAACTGATAAGTACTATGATTGATGATTTTGAAAAAAGCTGGCTCAATATTGCTGCGGTTGAACTAAAACTGAATCGTGTTACCATCTATCCTAGCCGGGCAAATGTGATGTTGCCATATGAATATTGTTTGGCAGGACGTGTTCAGCTTAGTCTTAACGGTATTCAAACAAGTATCCAGTTATGCCTTCCGTATGCTGCACTTGAGTCTGTGCTTAGACCGTTTGAAAACAAAAAGCTTCTTGAACCTGAATCTATGGTGTATTACTTTCCTCAAGTGAAAGAACATTTCAAGGATTTACTGGAAAAGACGGAATATTCGGTTGTTGCTGAACTTGGCAAAGCGGATTTAAGAGCAGCTAAAGGGAAGCTGGAAAAAGGGCAGGTGCTGCCTTTGTTGAATAAAGACGCCCTTGTTACAATTCGGATAAACGGAACTCCCACATTAAAAGGTTCTTCTGGAGAATCCTCAGGTCACTATTCAGTTCAGGTGATACGAGGAACTGAGGACAAAAAACCCTCAGCAATACAACAAAAAAGAGAATTCAAACAAGTATCGTGGCCGACTCAGTAAGTATCGTTTTTTAAAACTGCTGCAAGCCATTTGTCCGGGTTCTCTCCGCATTCTCGGAAGAGCTCCAAAGTCTCATCTGCAGGAGTAAGACTCTCTTTCGTGTACTGCTCAAAATAAGGCAATAGCCAATTCTCCTCTGCTGATCCAAGTCCCTCTAAGGCTTTTTCTACAATTAATCTTCCGGTCTTTGCAAAGTTTGTTCGATTGACTTCAGCATGTAGAGCATCCTTTGCCACAGCTTTTTTATAAATCTTAAACTCTTCCTTAGGCATATCCATCAGAATGGACTGTACGGAGGCGAAAGCAGTTTCATTATAAAGTAATGAACCAATCAATGCCGGAATCGCGAGTGAATATTGCGGAGCCACGCTGTCAATAACCCGCACTTCCAGAATGTTTTTTATTCTGATGTCCGGAAAAAGCATCCCCAGGTGTTCTTCCCAGTCATCCATGTTCATTATTAAATCCGGATGCTTACCGTCTAACAACTGCTGAAAGCTCCAAGCGGTCGTCAGTACACCTTCTCCATCACGCTTCAAATGATAAGGCCCCGTCTTTAAGGCCCATTCTACGTAGTCCTCCAGACGAAAATCAGCACTTAAAAAAGCTTCCGGTAGTCCGGAACGTGAATTATCGGTATGCTCCCAAATATGTGAGCGATAAGAAAGATAACCACTGGGGCTGCCTTCAATTAACGGACTGTTGGCAAATATTGCTGTTAAAAAAGGTGAAAGTCGGTTTAGAAAAACAAATTTCCTCTCCATATCTTCTATGGATGCATAATCAATGCTGACCTGTACACCTGTGGAGGCTTTCATCATCCACTGTCCGAGAGAACCTGTATTCAGCATGTGCGGGAACATGATCCGATAACGGTTCTTGGGGAAAAAGGGCAACGCTTCCAAAGAATGCAGTGGCTGGACCCCTTGAAATAAAAGTCTTCCGCCAAAACCTGAAACTGCTTCTTCCAGCAGCTTTAAGAATGACTGCAGAGAGTTTTGTGCTTCTAAAAGAGAATTTCTAGGTGCATCTGAAAGTTCAATTTGACCCCCTGGTTCAATCGTGATTTTTGAACCGGACGGACTCGTAAGTGCCAGAAGCATGTCTTTTTCAAAAACTTTTTCGAGCGGATCAGCAGAGTCTTTTGTAAGTTCTACTAAATTTTCTAAAACACTGAAAACCCCTGAATCACCATCAACAGGTAAAGGACGGAAGCCACCTTCAGGATTATCTTCGTCAGGAATAAAAACGAAATTTTCGTACTCCATTCCGATCAATTGTTTGTCGGGCGTACCGGAATCTTTACGGCAATAGCCAAGAAAGAGAGATTTAAGGTCGTTATGAGTCATGTTTGTATTGTTGCTGAGGCGGAATGGTATAAAAGTATTGCAAGCAGCTATAAGGAAATTATTAAAGGAGTCCGTTAATCATGCTTTTACTGATGGAGGCGATCCAACTGAATGCACTGAAACCTGGTAAAAACATACTAAGCACGACCAAACCAATTAAGGCCTGTGAGCCATAGCGGTAGTTCCAATGCTGAAATCTTAATTTTAAGTTAACTGGTAAAAAATGAGGTAATACGGAATTTCCATCAAGTGGTCCAAGCGGGATCAGGTTGAACAGACAAAGATTAAAATTGATGAAAATAAACAAGTATAAAAGTTCCAGTATTGGAACTCCTGCAAGTGTTGATAAATTGTTTTTTGCTAAAAAACTAAATAAAAATGCTGCTCCTACACCCAATACTAAATTCATCAAAGGTCCTGCGGAAGCAACGTAAAAATCGGCATTACGTACACGGTAGTTATTTGGACTAACTGGAACAGGCTTGGCATAGCCAAATCCTGCAGCTAAGACCATTAAACTACCGAACAAGTCCAAATGCACAAATGGATTGAGGGACATTCTACCTGCGTTTTTTGCCGTGTCGTCTCCACAAAGATGGGCTACATACGCGTGACCGAACTCATGGAAGGTTAAAGCAAAGATTAAGCTGAAAATCAGAATGACCAATACTTGCGGCGGAAGACTAAACAACACTGTAGATTTTATCAGTAGAAATGAGTTATTGGTGATGTATGTTTTTTTAATGTAATAGTATTATTCTATCAGAAAGTTGAAGTTCTCCAAAAGACAAAACTTCAGCCTCAATTATTTATTCATTTAATCCTCTGTTCTGAATTGGCGGTTAACACGCTAATTATAATAGTCGCAGAATAGTTGATATTCATATAAAATAAGCTTTATTATTTTTGCTGTTAACGATATTATACATCTATTCTAATATTTATATGTTCGTTAAAAATTATGTAGTCACACAAAACAGACTGGCGAACAAAAACACCCCCGTAAAATCTTGTAAGTGCATCAGGGTAATCTTGGTTTTCAACTCCTCCCTATAAAAAGTTGAATCTTTCATGTACCAGGAAAATCGATGCAGACAAAGGTCGGAAGATGTCTGATAACTGTTAAGGTTGACGGGGGTGACACCTCACTTAATTTCAAGATCCTCAAATAATTCCCCATAACATAAGTATTTTAATATCTTTTAGAGTTTAAGCCCTGTAGAATCTCAGGCTGTTGTAAAATAGCTTTATTTTTCTTTAACTGTTTCTTAAATGGTTCAACCACGATGTATAGTTGCTTTTTTGATGTAGACGGAGTTTTGCTGGACTTTGAAAGAGGGTTCACTAAGACAGTCAAGGATTATTTTAAATTAGAGGTTGCAGAGGATTTTGTTTCAAAGAGTTTCTGGTTTGGAGATTTACTGACGAAGGAACAGGTCATGGAAGGATGGGATTATTTTCTTCACAGTACTGAATTTGAAGAACTGGAACCAATGGTGGATCCGGAACAGTTCAACGCAGCATTCGGGGCATATCCTGTGCATTTTATCACCAACATTCCATTGGATTGTCTTGAGCGAAGAGAAAAAAATCTAAGAAATGCAGGATTCAAATTTGACTCTGCACATTGTGCCGGATTTATAGATTATGACGGATATTCAACACAGACCAAAGCAGAGGTTATTCAGGAACTGCTTCAAGAAGAAAAGACAGTATTGTTTGTGGACGATCATCCTGACAACTGTCTCAACGTCCGGGAATCTTTCCCTGAAGCAGAAATCTGGCTGATGTCACGGCCATTTAATGATGATTTCGATCACCCAGAAATACGCCGTGCCAGAGATTGGGCTGAAGTTCTAGAACACTCCAGTAAAACTGCCACTCGCTAATTTTATTCGCCTAGACCATCTGAATTTACAGATACAGTAAACCGTTCTTTCGGTGCTGGTGTTAAGTTGACTCTGATGTGTCCATGTCTTTCAAAAATATTATCCTAAATCAGTTTGGCTTAGCGTTGATAATTATGCTGATGCTTACGCCTGCCGTTTTTGCGCAGGAAGAAGTTACTGCCGCACCAACAGGTGCTAGAGATGCCGTCTGGCGGATTGGATTTTGGGAGGTACTTCAGCAAACGTTCAGTGACGATGACAGTCATCCGTTTTATCAAATGACCGGTACCGACCGGTTCAGAGGAGGAAAGGGTTTTTTTGGACCTACTTTTGTAGATCCCGGGAACAGTGGTTTGCTTCCAAATGTTTATTATAAAAATGAAGATGGTCACGCTGGTCAAGACGGTACATTTACCAAGTTATTCAGTAATATCCCTTTGCTGAATGGGCTGCCGACTTTTTCTTTGGAATATATCCAGCCGACTGATTATGTCGTCGGTCTCGGCTTAAGCTTTGCCTACACCAATATTTGGCTGGATGATCAGAAAGTCAGGGCAGCCACCACGGGAGCAGATCCGGATTATGCAACCCCTCTTTTACGGATGGCTTCTCATTTCTATATGTTTTCCGCCTCAATCCATCCTTTTGGAGTGCCTAAAACAGACGATCTGGATGTTTTCATTGGTTTCGGATTATCAAGGGTCGAAAGTACTTTGAAATCCGGTATTCAGAAAAATCCAACAATTCTTGAATATGCCGCTACCACTCAGACTCAACTCAGCAGTTCAGTCGGCACCTTACCTTTTCGACGTATAGGAATTGCTTCAGGGGGTGATAGTTTTGGCTTTATGCTGGAATTCCTGTTTCCGGGAAACAGTGAAATAATTGACAATCCGTTTGCCGTAAGCACGATCATCGATTCTACAATCTACGATTCAACGTACAATGATCGTGGAGATGCATTGCCTTCAAAAGTGGGTATGCCCGGAGGAATTACACGTGTTTCATGGACGTATTCATTTTAGGCGGCGTTTCCATTTCCCAGGATCTGTATAAGCTCTCCCACCAGATAAAAAGATCCGGCAACTACAACAGGTTTTTCATCAGTAAGTAAAGCTGATTCCAAGGCTTCTTCCGCAGAAGAACTATGTTTTATTTTCGGAGAATGTTCGAAATTTCCGCACTCATTTATAAAGTTTTCCAACGCTTCCGGGGTTGCACTTCTTGGCGAAGGTACAGGGGTGAAAATGAGATTCTCCGCTTTCTCACACAATTCTATCAAAGGAGTTTGCAGAGTGGAATCCAGTTTGTCTGCAGCCATCCCCAAAATCAGCGTACAGGGAACGAGTTTGTTAGTAGTGAGAAATTCTATCAGCGCAGTCAATGCATCAAAATTATGGCCACCGTCAAACAGCATTGTTTTAAAATTTTTTCCATGTTTCCGCCAAAATACATTCTGCTGTAAATCGAGACGTCCGCGCATTTTTACCTTTTTAGCGCATGCTAACCACTTTTGTTTTTCCGAACTGTTTCCTTTAAACAGTACCTGCATAGCACATAAGCTTGTTTGAATACAAGCCATCCGAGGCTTCGAATAAAATTCAGTTGATAATTGCTTATCCGGAAAATATCCGCCGAAAATCTCATCCACAAAATAACAAGGCACCTTCGATTTTCCGAACTGTTCCCTCAGCCACGATTTTAATTCAGCAACCTGTTCCGCAACTACTACTGGTATATCCGAACGTGTTATACCAATTTTTTCCGCTGCGATTTTCTGCAAACTACTTCCAAGAACTTCCTGATGATCAAGGCCAACCCTGGTCAAAACACATAATTCTTTTGCAGTCACATTAGTTGAATCAGCCAGACCTCCTAAACCTGTTTCCAGCACAACCCACTCCATCTTTTCTGTCATGAAAGCATGAAAAGCAATTGCGGTTAATACATCAAAATAGGAAAGGTAGGGGTTGCCCTTGTAACCTCGTGCAATCTTCAGAACCAGGGACGCACTTTGCGTAAAGGTGCTTTTAGCTACATACTGGCCGTTAAGAGTTATTCGTTCCCTAATGTCTGTCAGATGTGGTGAAGTATAACAACCTGAGCTAAATCCCTGCACTCTCAATAAATGGCTGATGATTGTCGCGCTTAAACCTTTACCGTTTGTTCCGGCAATGTGGATTATCTTATAATTTTCCTGCGGATTCCCTAAGTCTTTCAGTAAGAGCCGGATTCCATCCAGTTTACTGAGATCACGTGGTTGTGCAGTGATTTCGTAACTTCCCCAGCTTTCCATTGCTGTAAGTACTTGTAAATAATCTTTGTCAGAAGGAGACATTTTGTTTTTTTGGAGGAAAGCAGAAAGGGGTCTCTGCTAAAACAGGGAAGGAGAACTGTTTCCCCGTCTATGATAAAAATAACGGGGAAAATAATTTTCTGTAATTTTGGCTAAATCAATTTAGAAATAGTTTTATTTTAGGTACTTAAAAAACTTACTGTCTGCATCCATCAATAGAGTAGTACCTTCCTGCAGGCTGTTACGATAAACATCATTGGAACGCAGAAATTTAAAGAAATCCGTGTCTTTTTCATATGCGTTAGCATATATTTTTGTAGCGTCTGCATCTGCTTTACCACGTGTTTCTTCGTTAATTTTTTTTGCTTCAGCGATAATTTCGACACGTTCTCTGTCTGCATCAGAACGAATTTTCAGAGATTCTTCTTCTCCTTCTGAACGATATAATTTTGCTTGTCGTCTTCGTTCTGCGTTCATGCGTCCAAAGACAGCCTGACTGTTTTGTTCAGGCAGGTCGGCACGTTTTATACGTACATCCAGAATCTCAATGCCAAAGTTCTTTGCATTTTCTCTGGAACGTACAGTAATCGCTTCGCGGATTTCTTTGCGGTTTCCTGAAACAATTTCCACCAGTGTGTGCTGTCCAAGCACCTCACGAGTCTGTGAGTAGATAATGTCATCGAGACGTGCATGTGCCCCGGCTGTTGTACGTACTGTTTCATAAAATTTAAGTGGATCCATCACCCGCCATTTTGAGTAAGTATCAACTTTCATTTCTTTTTTGTCTTTTGTGAAGACTGCCCCTGGATCTGCATCATAATCCTGCAGGCGATTTTCCATAAAAATGATACGACTTACAAATGGCATCTTGAAATTGAGCCCCGGCTCCATGACAATGTCAACAGGGTCACCTAATAAAATTTCGATCGCATATTGAGTCTTGTCCACAACATATGTGCTCAAGTAAATGGAACCAACAACAAGGAGGAGGAGGATCCCTCCAATATTTGATAGTTTTCCTGACATAAAAAATTACCTGGTGATTAAATGAAGATTTAGAAGTTAGCAACTAAATTGGACTATAGTGTACACGTCAACTTTTTTTCTAGCGATAATTGTCGATAATATACGCATTCTTGTCAAGTTGAAATAGTTCACCGAGCCTTTGGCTCCGTTATTATAAAAAAGAATTATGTTTAAGTTAAAATCACCACGTCAGCAGGAACAAATCCTTGCTTTGGCAATGCGTCAAATCGAGAAATTGTTGAAGGGAATGCAAAATGACGGTAAGGATTTATCTCGTTTAAAACTTAAGAAATTTCAAAAAACCCACCACATTGACTGCAAATGCAAATTGTGTGAAGTAGCCAAAACCAAAAATGATCCGCGTTTACGAGGACTTAGCGAGGACGGTTTCAAAGTTTATGTAAATGGCGATAAAAAGAGTTCTCAATGAAACAGACTGATTCCTCAATTGTGCAAACATATTTTGAAATCTGCTGCACTTTGCCTATTGAGGCTGAAGAACTTTGGAGCTGGTTTTGTTTTGAAAAAGGTGCGCTTGGTTTAGAAACTTTGGCTGAATCCTCAGTTGAGTTGACTCTGCGGGCTTTCTTTGAGCATAAACCTTCAGGAGGAGCGCAGAAATTAATTGAAGATTTTCGCAGCGAAACTGCTTCAGAGACAATAATTAAAATCAGTGAAGAAGGTATCCGTCCTGTTGAAAACTGGCAGACAAACTGGCGGGAACATTTTCGACCGGTAAAGGTTGGACAGTCACTGATCATTCTGCCTGCCTGGGAAACCGGATTTGAACTTGACGGTAGGTTGCCAGTTTGGATTGACCCCGGACAGGGTTTTGGAACGGGTCATCATCTCTCGACCGTGTTAGCACTGGAAATGCTGGAGCAATTTCTCTTGAGTAAGGATACTTTACCGGAATGCATGCTGGACATCGGAATTGGTTCCGGTATCCTGGCTATTGCCGGCTGCCGTTTCGGGATACAAAAAGTGCGAGGTGTAGATATTGAAACTGAAGCAGTGGCGGAAGTTGAGCGTAATAGCAGGCTGAACGGTCTTTCCGTAAGGATCAAGGCAGTGGTCGGTCAACCCTCTTCGTTGAAAAAACCTGCCCCGCTCGTTATCAGCAATATGCTCCTGCGTGAATTGATGGATGTCCGCCTTGATCTGCTAAGACTGACAAGTCCTGGTGGAACTTTGATTTGTAGCGGACTCCTCGGCGAGCAGGCGGATGAATTAAGCCGTTCAGTTACTCAACTGGGTTTTGAATATCGTTCAACCTTAGATCGCGAAAACTGGCGTGCTGTTCAGTTTACACGCCTTGAAAATAAAAGTTGACAAGACATTAATAAAACCTCTAACCGTGTTATTAAAAGCAAAGCAAGAAATCTTTCAGTAGTTACAGCAAATGATGTTTGACTCTTCGAATGCAGACTGAGTAAAATGGAACAGTTTTGCTAAACAAATTTCAACATTGAACCACTGCATTTAATTGATATCCCGATGATACTTGTTTACATTTACTTATTGGCCGTCGTATTAGCCAACATGATTATACTCTGGTTTGGGCCTCAGTCCGCAGTCATTACTGCATTTTTATTTATTGGTCTTGATCTTACTTTACGTAACAAACTGCATGATCAATGGCATGGGAAACAATCGTGCTGGGACAGTTTGTCGCGAAATTCGTCGGGGGCTTTTTGTGGTCACTTGTACTGCAAAAATTTTTAGCAAAGACTAAGCAGAAGTTCAATCTATCTGAAAATAAATCATGACAAAAGAATCACTCGAACGTGCATTAACTACATCGCTCACTCTTATGCTGAGTTTAGCAACGCTGGACCTTGCCTTGTTCATCGGGGTTGGAACGGCAGTTGTGACAGTAGTTGCTCATGCAATGTCGCTCTGGCTTTTTTTGCGTTACC
>Ga0208959_1000106_pt1 | contig 18583 bp, 11 predicted proteins | sample AOAMet2_C27A4_80_2_FD_188077 | JGI IMG/M metagenome (GOLD analysis project Ga0208959, IMG submission 188077) | Ammonia-oxidizing marine microbial communities from Monterey Bay, California, USA - C0912_C27A4_80 (SPAdes) | ecosystem: Environmental > Aquatic > Marine > Intertidal zone | place... | reverse complement strand
AGGAACCGCACCGGATGCCTTGGGCGTCGCGAGTGATGGGCGATCTGAGCGGCACTACGGTGGTTCTGATGGCGCGGATTATCACAGACGCTTCTGGTCAACGATACCAACTCGATGAACCGGTCCCCTTGAGCCCTGCTCCTGAGAACATTCGATTGGCAACCGAGAGCAAGCCTTGGAATAATTATTGGAGAATGCTCGGAACGGTGTTGTTGGCTTTCCTTATTGTTCAATTTGGCTTTGCTTCTTTGATTGAGGGGGCACTCTCCGGAATCCCTCTGATCTCAGTAATCGGTGCAATCTGCTCCCTTGCTCCAATCCCCCTCCTATTGCTGCTTCACAAACCCAAATTGGTTCATGTCAGGTTGGCGGTTCCCGATGTAAAGGGTAAGCGCCACCATCCATTGCCCGAGGGTGGTTCGCTGCGGACTGAAACCCCTACTCGTTTCAAGAGATTCTTGACTCCAGATGATTCTGTGTTGGACCTGCCTCCTCATAGGCAAGTTTGGTTGGTTTTCTCAATCACTGTTGCGACGAGCGCATTTGTGACTCTATTCGCTCTAAGCGAGTCGACTGAATGGCTGTACATCCTGTTGTTTATTTTGCTTGCAATCCCTCTATGGATAATGGGGTTCTCGATTCCAGTTTTCGCTTGGTGGGCAACCTCGTCGAAATGGATTGGATTACCTACGAGGCGTCGGGATGCCGAAGCTTGGTTGATCGCAGGTATGGCTTCGGCATTCCCAGCTCTGGTGATTAATACCTGGATTTTCCCCGGCATTATTCCTTCTTCTTTGCCTAGTGCAGCGGCTGAGTTCCTCTTGTTGGTATTGAGTGCACCGCTCGGAGAAGAATTGTGGAAATTGGTCGCAGTCCTCTTATTCCTACCTTCGATTAAGAGCCCACGTCACGGGTTGCAAATCGGTTTCACCGTAGGTTTGGGTTTCGCCCTCATCGAGAATATGTCGTATATCCTGATGGGCGCCTTTGGAGGTTCTCTAAGTCTAGGTTTCACGACTCTAATCCGAGGAATCGGTTCGATTCCAGGACATGCACTGTGGACTGGGATTAGCGGATTCGCAGTCGGTTGTTTGGTCGAGGACTACGATATGGACAAAAGAATCCGCTGGCTAATGCGACGATTAACGAGTGATGCAGTTGATGCCGTGGAGAATCTCGGTATCGATGTTGATGGTGATGGGGATCATTCTGGATACGATCAACCCCGTGAGAGTTTGGCGGAATTATTGGCTGAGGTCGATTCATCTACCTCCTCGTGGCTGCTAATTGATTCGAAAACTGGTGAGACGCGTGACGCCGACGGCGTCGACACACCTCAAGATATTCTCACAGACCTTGTGACCTCGTCAGAAGCTGCTCGCTATCGATCCGAGGATGGGATTCAGATTCTTCCTCCTCGTAATATCTTGCAGGCTTACGGGCTCGCAGTGGTTGGTCATGCGATATGGAATGGAACCTCATACCTGTCATTTTTGATTCCTGAATGGATTGGATTGGGTGAAATCGGTGTCCTCATCTGTATGTTTGGCTGGACTGCGGTTCTTATCGCATCCGTCCTTTGGTTAACCCGTCGAGTACTGAGTACAGTACGCCGCATACCCACGGTGGTTTGATAGTCACAGGGAATCCTTCATCATCCGAAGGCGACAGAGAAGGTTGAGGGTTATCATGGAACTCAGCTCCGACCAGATGGTTTCAATCGGTCTAGTCACCGGGATGATGCTGATTTCCGGTCTTCGAGGGATGCTTAATCGGAGTGGTTTGGTCGCTGCGGCGACGGTCGGATTTTCGGTCTCTTTACTCGGCCATTGGACCTGGCTGACTATTCTCATCCTCTTCCTCCTCGTTGGTTCTTTGGCGACGTTGTGGCGCTACGATGAGAAGGCAGCCTTGCGCCTAGCTGAGGACAACAAAGGAGTTAGAGGTTGGAGGAATGTGATGGCCAATGGTGGAGTTGCGTCGATTATCGCCGTCGCTAATTATGCTCTTGACCAGCCCGATTGGGCTTACCTGGCTGCTGCCGCTTCAATATCCGTGGCTGCCGCAGATACGCTTGCTTCTGAGATAGGCAGCCTCGACCCTCGGACTCGCAGCATCATCAATCTCGAGGCTGTTCCAGCCGGAACCAACGGAGGAATGTCCGTGACGGGCTCTTTCGCAGCCCTTGCAGGAGGGCTGCTCATGGCATTCATGGCAGTTTCATTGTCTTCTGTAGCAGGATCAACAATTCCACTGATGACCCTCTTCATAGTTGTGACAATAATTGGTTGGCTGGGCTGTCAAGTCGATTCGATTCTGGGTGCTGTATTCGAGAACAAGGGACTCATCGGTAAGCACACTGTGAACTTCCTCGCCACGCTCTCTGGAGCCTTGATGGCAATCCTCATTCATTCACGCTTCCTCTAAGAGGAAGCGAATTCTAATCCCTCTTGGAATCGTTTTCATCGAACACGAGTAAGCGCGGGGTTTGAATGCCGGTCGGCAGGGCGTTGAGTTGAGAGGGATAGCCATGCCGAGGCCGCGGATTCTGACAGCAGTGGTGATTCTACTACTCCTAGGGACTCTGGCGTCGAGCAGTACTTCTGCTCAAAGTGGAGAGGAATACGGCCCCGGCCTTGACCTTGAACTACCACAATCTCACAATATTTTCCTCCACGGGACCGAAGAGACTCCTGAGTTACGGCGTGATTGGCCAATACTCACAGGAATCCCTGGTGGTTCAGCGAGTTTCTCGAAAACGGTCGGCGCACCTCAGACGCTGCTCGACGTTGAAGGCGCGCCGATTGAGGAGGCGTTTTCCCTCAACGGAACAGTCACCGTCGATCTCTATGCTTCCCTCGAAGCGAAATCGCCGGTTTGTAGGCAGACCAATGTGATTCCAGGCTCTCCAGCAGGGGCGACGACGGTTTTCTTTGTTACCTTGCAGTGGGGGTCATACACCATTTTGAATGGGGTTACTACGAATGATTTGACGATGGAGGAATCATACACTCAGTCTCATCTTTTCCAAGTCGAAGTTCCTATCGAGGATATCAGCCTTGGTCCGGGGGATGTGCTCTCTCTCCAAGTTTCCGTTCAACACGACTGCGTTCAACCGGGGTCACTCTGGTGGGGGACGTATGATGCTCGGAGTGGAATCACTTTCACCGGTGACCTAATTGATCCACAAATGAATCAAGTCACCGACTCCAATAGGATCACAAGAATCGAATTCACCCCAATTTCACCCTGGGGTTCCGACGACTTCTCAGATCAGGTCATCGAGGTCGTCGGACCGATGGATGATTACGAATCGATGGTACATGGATTCGGTCAGGAGGATGAGCGTCTCGAGCACTTCGAGGCGCCACATTCATTCAGAGTGGGCGAGGCTAATCGGACAGTTCTAACTTGGTCGACATCGAATCCATTGCAACCGGGATTGTACATGATTGATGCTTGCTTTACTCTACAGGACCAGGACCCGGCTGAACCATGCGATGTTGTAGCGGTACTGAAATTCGAGGTCGAGAAAGACCCCGGGGCTCTGCTAAGTGGCACTTGGGTTGCGGTGATGATTCCACTCGGAGTCATCGCTTGGTTGGGTGCCTCGATGCGTGAGGCAATGCTGCCGATGCCGGCCTATGCAGTAATCCTCGTTCTTGCACTTGCCAGTATCGGACCAGCGATTTATTTGCCTGATATCGATGCAAATGCCTCGCGGGACGACGGCGCTGCGCCTTCCTTCACTTTGCTCGAACACGGTGGCGACGGATCGATTTCACTCTCGGATTTACTCTCAGATTCTGACGCTGTGGTCGTTGGGATGTATGTGCCTGGGTCGGCCAATGCAATTCGTCAAGCCAATGACTTCCAGATGGCCGAAGCCTTGATCGACAGCGACGTTGCTTTCGTTCAAATTGCGACTGGAAAAGGGGTCAGAGCTGTCGATTTAGATTCTCACTCGGTCATAATCAATGGTTCTTGGCCGCTATTGATGGACAAGTCCGATTCAAGCATAGGACTGGCCTTCCCCAGCGGCGCCAGCGACGCTGTAATCATCATCGATGCCGCTGGCTTCGTTACTGATTGGAATCCGGGAACTTACTCCAGTTCCGAGATCGCCGATGCGGTCGAGGATGCTAGCAAGGGTTCTGGACACAGTTTCCTCGATCCGTTGACTTTGCTTTGGGGAACCGCGCTACTACCAATATTCATCCTCGCGATGCCCCGCGAAAGTCGCTATGAGGAGCCAGACGAAGTTCTGTTGCCCGGATCGGGGGTTCTCCTAACTCTGCTGGGAGCTGGATTTGGATTCGCGATTTGGGCTGTGCCTATTTCTCTCATGGCGTTCGCTGGACTCGGTTCAATTTGGATTTGGATTGAAGTTGGCCTTGCATCGCTGCTTACCTATCACGGTGTCAGAACGTTGACTAACGGAAGAATACCAGAGATCGATTGGATTGCTGGAAAGATGCATTCTATGCTTCCGCAGGCCTACCGTGAATGGAGAACAACGTCTTCATTTAGCGATGATGTTCATCTAGGAATTTGGCTTGCTTGGTTGATTTGGTTACGCACACCTGACATGGTTGCTCAGGGGGTTGGTTCGGTCGCCCGTACAGGCGGCTTTGGGGTGATTTTGGCTTTGGCGATGTTGGGGGGACTAATCCTCACCGCGGGCCTAGCGGTCGTTCTCTCGCGTGGCATAATCGGCGTTACAGGCCCGATTCCTCGTACGCTGGGTAGTCTCAGCGTTGGTATCCGTCCGAGGGCTTGGGGTTTGGCCAGTGCCATGCTTGGGGCTTGGTTACTAGTGAGCCTAATCGTTGGACCTTTGATTGGTTCACTATGAGTCCAATCATTGGCAAGTTGCTCAGTTCGATTCTCTAGATGCCCGACAAGGTCACATAAGGTTTTGACACTATTCAACCGTGAGCATCATAAGAGTGGGGTCGCTCGTCGATTTACTCCCTTGGGGGTATAGTATAACCTGGTAGTACCGCGGGCTCCAGTTGCACGGGAATGACGACGAGTGGGTAATCTGATGGTTTTGATGACCAACTGGAGCACCGACCCATCGCAAACCGAGAGCGTGCATCTACTAGGTGCACGCTAGGCGGAAGATACCCGCTGATCTGGGTTCAAATCCCAGTGCCCCCACCAAATCGAATTGAACGAGAGTAATCTTCGATTTTGTGATTTTGTTTCAATCTCGCGTATAGGTGGGATTGAAGGAGTACCGCTGTGCGGCGTGGATTGATGAATAGCAGGTCGGTGGCAGTCGCGCTCGTGCTTCTGCTGATGTCGCCATTGGCTGGCAGTATCGCAGCAACGAGCGCTGAAGAGAGTCTGGAGCCACTCGATGCTAAGGGCTTGCAGATGATCGAAGTAGGACAGACCATCGAGGTTCCGAACCAAGCTCCAATCTGGTGGGACACCAGCCTCGAGTGGTGGGAATACACCACACTCGACTCCGACCGAAACGGCATCCACGATTCTCTTCAGAGCGCGGCTGGTCCGGTCAATGTGGGAATCTCTTACGCGCGTGAGGTGACTCAAGCCGACCGCGATACCCTCGCGCAACTCGGCTACGAAATAAATCTCGAACTAACTCTCGTCGACGCTGTTCTTCTGGGAGATGTCGATGCCTCACAAGTCTGGCAACTTGCCCAAATCGAGGGGGTTGTCATGGTTGAGCGATATGGATCATTGATCTTTTATGGCGATGTTCAGACTCCTGCAGTCAAGGCGAAAAACTCGACCGAATATCCGCTTGGTGCTTGGGACTTCGGAGTCACTGGCAAAGGCGTCAACATCGCCATGGTCGATACCGGCGTTGACAATGAACACCCTGGGCTGAATGAAAAATTCGTCGCCGGCTACGATGCTGTATGCTACATGCACTCGGACCCACAATGCGTTCTCGCCGGCGGCCGTCAAGATGACGGATCATTCGACCCAGACGATGGTAACCAACACGGCACTGCCTGCATGGGAATGGCTAGCGCTACTGGAATTGAAGCGGATGGTTCGCAGTCCGATTTCTATGGCTCTGCGCCCGATGCAGGCCTCGTAGACGTTCGAATCGGCACAGATGTCGGAGCCGGACCATTCGAGAATTACCTCCTCGAACAGGAATTCTATGAATCAGCCATGAACGGCCTCCAGTGGATTATCGACCATCGCGACGATGCCTGGGCGGGTGTCGACGAAGCTAGCCACGGCATCGATATCATCTCTCTTTCATGGGGGATAACCAGCCACGAGAACGGAGGTTCAGATGGCAACGATATGCACAGTAGAATCCTCGATGAGGCGATGGAATTGGGTGTGGTGGTTTCGAATGCTGCCGGCAATGACGGTGAAGATAACGATGGTCTTTCGGGAATGAGCGCATCTTCGCTTTCGATTACTGTTGCTGCCACAGATGACCAGAACACGGTAAACCGCTCAGACGACACAATCGCTGGTTACTCCTCACGCGGGCCACGCAAGGACAACGGCGACGGTAATCCAGTCAACGAATTGGTTCCCGAGATCAGCGCACCCGGCTCGAATATCATTCAAGCCGAAGGATGCGTGAGTAGTGGTGGTTGCAATAATTTCCTCGGAGCCGATGCCTCTGACAATACCTACACAGGGCGTGGTAGTGGCACTTCCTACGCCACACCCGCGGTGAGCGGAGTGATTGCATTGGTCATCGAAGCCAATGAGAATCTCACTCCGCTGCAAATCAAAGAGATCCTCAAGCATACTTCCGAACTTCGTGGTGAGCCGAGTGCCCCCGAAGTTGACCCCTATTGGAATCGAGAGTTTGGCTATGGGATGGTAGATGCACGCGCAGCAGTTGACCTCGCGTTATTCCTGCGCGATTCAGACCAGTCTCCACTCATCGACCCAAGCCTGCAGAGTCACAGCCTCAACCTGACCATTGGTGATGTGATCAATATCACAGGCCACGCATGGGGCCAAGCAGGAAGCATTGATCGGGTCGAGTACCGAGTAGATGGAGGTGAGTGGATGGAAACGACCTACTCCGCTACACCCAGCGAAGTAGGTGCCCTCACTCCATTCCTTTGGCACGTTCTCCTGAACCCGGCAAAACTTGCATCTGGTGAACACACGGTAGAGGTTCATGCGGTCGCAGGAGCGATGCATTCACTCCCAGTCTTCTTCGAAGTAACGGGAAGTGGCTCGGCGGAATCATCGATGGGCATCCCGCCTATAGCAATCGGCGCGGTAGCTCTCGTGGGTCTCTTTTGGCTCGCTTCTCTTGTCCTTATTCGCTATCGCTCAGATGATGAGATTGAGGCGATGATCGATAACGTTCGCACCCGCGACGAAATCGACGAAGTCGTCGAGGCAGAGCTGCTCGAATGAGATAATCTCTCGGAGATTTCACATCCTTGCAAATCTAATGATTTCGGACCAAGAAATGCCACCTAGGCAGCGAATCCGAAGGATTCGAGGGTGTGCCTTCAAATGCTCATTGAGTCGTCCGTAGGTCGTGGTGCGGTTTTCGGAACGAGCGAACAGCATCCGTCCTACGGGAGTTAGGCGGATGTTCGACATGGCTGGCGATGACGCTGTCCAGTTTGGTTTGGGGGAGCCGGATTTCCAACCTCCGGAACTCGCTATCGAGGCTTTCACTCGAGCGATGAAGGAAGGCCGCAACAAGTACACTACCACTGCAGGCCTTCCTCCGCTGCGACAAAAGATCGCAGAGACATGGCACCACAGAATCCCGACACTAGACGAAAACAATGTCTGCATGACCATGAGTGGTACGAATGCGTTGCTAGATATTTTCCTCGCTCTCGTTGACCCTGATGACGAGGTTCTTCTGCCAGAGCCGTATTTCCCACTCTATCCGACTGACGTAGTAATCTGTGGAGGGCAACCCGTTCTCTATCCGTGCCTCTTCGACAATGGCTTTGTTCCAACCATTGCTGACCTTGAATCGAGGCTGACTGAGAAAACGGTCGCGATTCTATACAATTTCCCAAGTAATCCAACCGGAGGAAATGTGACTCCAGAACAGCGCGATGAGTTGATTGAGTTCGCACGCGCGAATGATTTGTGGGTTATCACTGACGAAGTCTACGATCGCATCGTCTACGATTCCGAACACGTCTCCTTCTTGGGTGCGGGTTATGACAAAGTCATCATGATCAATTCATTTTCCAAGACCTTCGCCATGACCGGCTGGAGGATTGGCTACATTCTCTCACCCGACCTCGAAGCGATGGGTCATATCACCAAGATGCAGTATTATGTTACTGCGTGTAGCAATGATGCGATGCAATACGCTGTTCTCGAGGCCTTGGAGAAGGCCTCGGACTATCCGGCGATGATGCGTGATGAATTCAAGGAGCGCCGGGATTTGATTTGCGCTCGCTTGAATGCTATGCCAGGAGTATCTTGTCACATTCCAACAGGCGCGTTCTACGTCTTTCCGAAGATCGATGTGCCGGGGATGAATAGTGAAGAGATTGCAATGGCTTTGCTCGATGGAGGAGTCCTTTGTAGTCCAGGTTCCGCCTTCGGCGAGGCTGGCGAAGGTCACCTCAGATTCGCTTACACCATCGGTCGTGAGGGCATCTCGCGCGGCATGGACCGCGTCGAGAAGGTCCTCGCCGAATTGCGCGGCGATTGAGGGGGCGACGGAGTGTCTGGTGCAGCCACATTGGGGGCCTTCGTGCTGGGATTAGCACTATTCACCATCTGTGCTCGGAGAATTGAACCTAGAATCTCTGGAGTATTCCTCATTCTAGCCGCAGTCGGACTTTTCATGGTCGGTCCAAACTCATTCCTCTTCGGAATGTTTCTTGCGACTGGTTGGGCCGTATTGACTAACGTTGTCGAGAAGATATTTCCAGTAAGGTGATACTTCTCGATCTTCCAGCTTCTCAGTCATCAAATAGGCCGAACGGCAGATCAATCATTCGGTTGGATTCATCTTCCTCTGCCGAAGCAGAGTCGCTCTCTTCCTCGGCTTCTGCACCAGTGGTGCGCTTCCAAGCGCCGAATTCGGCGAGAGGATCCGAATCCTCTCCATCATCCTCAACTTCTGGAGTAGCATCTTCTTCCAACAAATTCTGATTCAAATTCTCTATCTTTTCCTCAGGGTCGTGCATCCAATCTGGCATGTCGTGCGCCCCTCCAAGGACGGAGATTGTGGTGAAGACAGCGACAGGAAGTACGGATATGGCGACGAGGAAATCGATTATCGCAACATCAGGAATTTGGTCAGCGGGCATTATCGATTTCAACAGCACCGCCTCCAGTTGGACATTATGCCACACCGAGTAGTCCACATCGAGCCAATCGAGGGCGAGTTTGAGCATTACACGGGCTACGAACCAGAAGATGATAATGGGTAGAATCCATGAGAATTTTGAGATTCGAGATAGGATTTTGCGAAACCAAGCTGCGATTCCGATCAGATGCCTAGAGTAAACTGGCTGGATTCTGAGGCAGAACCAAAGAGCGATGAAATATCCAACCATTCCCAATTCAAAGGCTTGTTCGGGCTCAACAAATCGCTCGGGAATCCCTTCCATTATCGCCAGAGGGATAGCGATGAGAGCAACTTGGATTGGAACTGCTAGAATCTGTAGCCCTCCGTGAATTGAAAGAAGGTCATATCGCTCCGTTTGACTACTGACTAATCGTGCCATTTGACCGTAAGGGCTGCGTTGTAAATTGAGCCTTGCTCGATCGATCAATTCTGGTTGGTTCACTCTCCTTCGCAGTCCAAGAACAGTCAGCCATCCACCCCGGTCCGCAACACTGGTCGGGGAGTAGGCTCCGGCGATGAGAGCGAGGACCAAGGACAGCATACCGTATGACAGTCCTGCGATAATAATCCAATCTAAAGCACCTAGATCTATGTCGAAGGAAAGTTGGTTTCCATCGTTGTTAATCGATAGTAGATAGGTCAGAGAGAAGCCCACGATTGGGGCGACCGTGACCTGCCCGAGAACGATTGTAGCTAGTACGAAGCGCGGCAGGAGAGGCGTTCTATGCCGCGACATTGACTCGTGGCGAGTCCAAGCGAACATAAGCCCTTCATCGGAGGTGAACTACACAGTGTCAGTTCTCGGCCGGTGATTGTACCAGCCGGAGCCCTTCTTTGGGCCGCCCGTAGGGCGGCGCACGCATTGACCGAACCTTCATACCCGAATCGATATCGCATGAACTCGTTGCCCATGCGTAGCCTGACACCTCTCACGTTATTCGCCATTCTGATGGTGACGAGCCTCTCGCCCCTTGCGTTTGGCCCGGCACTGGACCACAACCCAGCGCGCGAGGTCTCACCTCGTGCCCTAATCGACTTCGAAGTGACTGCTATCGAGATTGGAAACGGTTCTCTCGACGCGAGGGAATGGACCAATCCAGATGACAGCGTCGTTGAATACGTTCTCCGCGATGAATTGATTCAGATTAATGTCACATTCACCCAAGCGGGAACCTCTGGCCAGCCGGCGAGTGCAAGTGGAATGCTGCAGATATGGCACCCTGTGGGATTCATGATTACACAGTGGGAAGTGAATATGACACTCTCTGGATTCCAATCCCACCGAGCAGAATTCTACTGGACTCCTAGTTCTGCTCACAGCCAACTCGACGAGAATGGATATCTCGTTGGCGGTATCATCCTCCGCGGCATCATTGACGGCGGCCTCGCAGACGACAATGAAGAGAATAATCAGCTCGACCGCGAGATGCCAGTCGCTGTATGGGACGACCCGATGGAGAACGGCATTTGCGGAGATGTTGATCAAGACAATACTGTAGATTGCCCGAACCAACTAAGCTACGGCAACCCAACTTGGGTCGGGGCTGGCTACGATTCCGACGGTTCTCTCTCCGACAACCCTGATTACTACGGGCACTGGAGGATGGACAACACCTCGAGTGCCATTGGTGAGCGCCACTGGCGAATCTCCCGACAGGGCGCTGATTACGCAAGCAACCGAATTGATCGCATCTGGTGGGGTTGGTTGACACCTTTCGATTCCTGTGAGGATACCGGACACGGTCTAGGTTACGGAACACTCGACCAGAGTGTGTCTGCTGTATACGCCAACAATTTCTGCCGCGCTCGTATCCGTGGGTTCGAATTCCTCTCTTTGCAGATGGTCTCACACGCCTGGGGTAGCATGGGCGCGGGCGATATGGTCCGAATGGAAGCGGATGCCGGTAACGAGGAATTTTACAATTACACTGCTCAAGAGTTATCCGAAACTTACGGAGACTGGACTCAACTGGTCTGGAATATGTCCGAAGTCCACCCGAATGGTGACTATACACTGGCATTCAGATTCGATTCGGATTCTTCCCATGCGACGCAAGGAATTCACCTTGACGGATTCATCATGTTCGGTATAGAGCGTGTACCAGAATACACCCTTGGTCTCGAATGTGACGACCCTCTACCAAATGCATACATCGTTGTTCCTGCCGATCCACGACCACCATCCCTGTGGTGCACAGTGAAAAATAATGGATACGTCGACATCACTCTCAGACTTTACACCGAGGTATCGAACAAGTCATGGATGTGGGAGCACCCACTGCGAATCGATTCCAACCACCCTTCCGATCACGACAATAGTGTTGTGACGAAGACAATCAAAGCACTGGAGACCATGGATCTCTGGATCAATCTGACTATTCCCGACGGTGTGACCGTTCAGGAAGTCAATTGGTATGTCCACATCGGCGATGGTTTGACAAATTTCTCAAAGTGGTCCGTCGACTTGCCCGTCGATGTCACAGCATCATATTCGTCCTATCTGACGCAGAAAACATTGCAGAATCCTGCTCTTACATTGTTACCTGGTGAAACGGGTGATGTTTTGATGTCTCTGAAGAATACTGGAAATCAGGTTACTACGTGGAACCTTGGTGGAACTTTTGCAGACAATCGTTGGAGCGCATCGAACCTTCTTTGGACCAATGAGACAGGAGTCGAAATGACGAGTGTTGAGATGCAGATCGGCGATGAATTCGAACTCAATGCTCGACTCACCGCCCCTGAGGAAATCACCCCTGGTTCTTACGCGATTACACTGCTGGCCAATGGGCGTGCTCCGGCTAATTTCCAGACCGAATGGACCGTTCAAATCGAAGTGCCGATTGATCACGATCTGAAGCTGGTACCTGAGGTTCGAGAGATCCTGGCACCAGCCGATGGCGCTCTGAGATGGATCGAAATTCAGTTGGTCAACGATGGTAACTCCGAGGAGGCTTTCGATCTGTCGATTTCTGCCGATTGGAGACTAGGTCTCGAATTGAACGCCGAACAGACTCTCGGTATCGATCCGTTCGGCGGAGATACCAGTATTTTGCTGATGTTCCCGATGCCCTACGGAATAGAGAATGAGACCTACCAAATATGGGTCCGAGCGACCAGTCAAATCGACCCTCAATACCAGCGCAGTGTCCAATTGTTGCTAACGGTTCCCGAAACTTATCTCATCGAGGTTCCAAATATGGATCTCACCGAGGAGGTTTACCGCGCGGGTGATGATTCACGGACTTTGCGTTGGGAGATATGGAACCATGGGAATATGCCCGATCGGTTCCACATTTCCTTCGAGACTAGCCATTCTGACGTCTCGGTTAATGCGCAGGGATTAACCAATGGTAAGACGCCTTGGATCGGGGCTGGTTCATCTCTCAATTTGACAGTTAGTTACGCCTTCGCACAGGGTGCGGATGGCGACCGCACAGTCACCTTGATTGCTGCCAGTCAGGAGTCTGAAACAATCGGCCAGAGTGTATCTTCTCAAGGTGAGGCCGAATTCAAGGTTGGAAAGGTCGGATGGATGCTAGTTTTGCCTCCAGCTGGTGGACAAACCGTTGTTATTGATGAGAAGGGAGAATATATCCTCGAATTCACTGTTCAGAATTTGCATACTACATCTGAACAGTTGATGAGAGCGGATATTGATCGTACTACAGAGCCTGAACTCTTCTTCAACGTCTTCGATGTCCGTGTTGACAGCGAGGACCGAGATTTCGTTCTGCCAGCCGGTTCGATAAAGGTCGTGACAGTTCGTGTTGATGTCAAGCAGGAGCATCTGGACAATCTTGGCGAGAATACGCTCGTGTTCAACGTGATTCTTGCGGTCGATTCAGACATAGACAAGGTATCTGTCGGAACTCCAATTGAAATGGTGAAGACTGTTCAGGTCACCGATGGACCCGATGTCGGATTTATCGCCAAGTTGGCAGCGAACATCGTCTTCGTCATCGCCGGATTGGTTGCGATGGCTGTCGTTGGCATAATCACATTCCGAATCTTCAAGGAAGCGCAAGCGCCACTTGAGGAATACTCGAGCATCGAGGATTACTCGCTGAGTTTTGCCAATCTAGGGGGGGACGGAGAAGTCCCAGCCGCACCTGAGTTGCCAGCAGCCGACGAGGTTGCGAATTCGATGTATGGTGGCTCAGCTGATATCTTTGAGAATCCTGCGGCTGAAATGCCACCCCCACCTCTACCAGAGGATGAGCAAGCAGCACCACCAGCACCAGAGATGCCACCTCCACCAATGCCTGAACCTGAGCCTATGCCAGAGCCAGAGCCTGTTGAGGAGGAGATTCCTGAACCTGAGCCGGCTGTTGAGCCTGAGCCTGCTCTCCCACCTGGTGTCCCTCCGATTCCAGAAGATGGCCTCCCCGATGGTTGGACCATGGAGCAGTGGGCCTTTTACGGCCAGAAATGGATTGATCAACAGAAGGGCGATTGAGTCGAATTCGCTGATTCGTTGGCACGAGCGCTCTCGCGCCTACGTGTGCGAGGCCTTATGACCCCCTCTCTGGTCGCCGGATTCCGGAGTGTGATTTCCGATGTACAACGGTCAACAACCAATATTCATCCTCAAGGAAGGGACTACTCGAACCAGCGGTAAGACCGCTCAGAGCAATAATATCGCTGCAGCCAAGGCTGTGTCTGACGCGGTTCGCAGCACCCTCGGACCGAAGGGAATGGACAAGATGCTTGTCGATGCAATGGGCGATGTAGTCATCACTAACGATGGTGCTACAATCCTCAAGGAAATGGACATCGAGCACCCTGCTGCCAAGATGATTATCGAGATTGCTAAGACTCAGGAGCAGCACTGCTTCGACGGTACCACAAGTGCCGTCGTCATTGCAGGAGAGTTGCTCAAGCGCAGCGAGGACCTCGTCGACCAGAACGTTCACCCAACTGTAATCTGCGAGGGCTTCAGGCTCGCTTCAGATAAGGCCGCAGAACTCATCGATTCTCATTCTCTCGACGTCAATGAGGAGCGACTTCACGAGGTCGCTATGACCGCCCTTACTGGCAAGAGTGCCGGGGCTGTCAAGGAATTCCTCGCAGACATATCAGTCCGTGCAGTCCTTGCAGTTGGCCAAGAAACCGATGACGGCGTCGTCGTCGACCTCGACGACATCAAGATTGAGAAGAAGCAGGGTGGGTCCATCAAGGACAGTTCCCTCGTTGACGGAATCATTCTCGACAAGGAGAGAGTCCATTCAGGAATGCCTCGCTCAGTAGTTGGCGCAAAGATTGCACTCATCAACTCGGCAATCGAGGTCAAGAAGACAGAAGTCGACGCTAAGATTCAGATTACAGATCCAAATATGCTGGCGCAATTCCTCGACGAGGAGGAATCATTCCTCAAGGGCCTCGTCGACAGCATCATCGCCAGCGGAGCCAATGTCGTCATCTGCCAGAAGGGCATAGACGATTTGGCTCAGCACTACATGGCCAAGGCCGGTATATTCGCTATTCGCCGCGCTAAGAAGAGCGACATGGAAGCGCTCTCAAAGGCGACCGGCGGCAGCATCGTCACCAATGTTGATGACCTTAGCGGAGACGACCTCGGTCAAGCCGCAAAGGTCGACGAGCGCAAGATCGGCGATGCAGACATGGTCTTCATCACCGGCTGCCCGGAAGCCAAGAGCGTCAGCGTCTTGCTGCGCGGCGGAACCGAGCATGTGGTCGATGAGATTCGCCGCGCATTCGATGACGCCGTTGGTGTCGTCGCAGTTGCCCACGAAGATGGAGCAGTTCTCACCGGCGGCGGCTCAGTTCTAGCAGCCATCAGCCGCGACTTGCGATCATACGCCGAAGGAATCGGTGGAAGGGAACAGATGGCAATCGAGGCCTTCGCCGGAGCTCTCGAGGTCATTCCTCGAACTCTCGCCGAAAACGCCGGCCTCGACCCGGTGAACACGATTATCGATCTCAGAAAGGCACATTCCGAAGGTCTCTCGACCTACGGAGTGAACGTCTACGACGGCGGAGTCGTAGACATGGCAGAGAGCAGAGTGTACGAGCCCAGCCGTGTTGTGGAACAGGCCGTGCAAAGCGCTTCGGAGACCGCAGTGATGATCCTCAGGATTGACGATGTTATCTCTAGCAAGGGAGGCGGCGGCATGGATGGCGCCGACTTCGATGGCTTCGATATGTGAGGTCGATTACGACCGTAGGTCGTATCACTAGTTTACATCAAGTTCAAGAATCGATTTCCGGTGGGGCAACCACCCGTCGGGGCTGAGTTGGAAAAATGGCCATCGTCAGTGTCTATATCGAGGATGGTTGCATCACCTGTGATGCCTGTGAAGAGATTCTTCCAGAAGTCTTCCACGTGACCGATGATACTTGCTTCATCAATGCCGAAGTTAGGCTTGATGGTGGATACGATAGGAACGAAGGGAAGGCGGGATTGAAGCCTGAGACTCTAGCTTCATTCGAAGATGACCTTCTCGACGCTGCTGATGGTTGTCCAGTCGATGTGATCATCATCGTCGAAGGTGGAGAGGCGGCCGCTGCTGAGCCCGAGGAGGCTGCTGCACCAGCCGCTGAAGCTACTGTAGAACCTGTGGCATCCGAGCCCATCGAAGTGTCTGGCGATAATATCGACGAGTTGCTAAGCGTTGGTGACCGCAGCCTCGCGATTCTCTTTGGCTCACAATCTGGAAACTCCGAGGACCTCGCTGCGAAGTTTGCAAAGCAGGCTGCGAATTACGGCCTCGAAGGAACCGTCCATGATATGGATGGCTTCGATTTTGGTTCGCTGTCGGGTATGAAGAGAGTCCTCATCGTCTGTTCTACTTGGGGAGAGGGCGAAATGCCCGACAATGCTGAGGAGCTTTGGCAGACCTCAACGAAGGCTCCAGCCGGCACTCTGTCCGGAGTCCACTTCTCGGTCTGTGCTCTTGGTGATACGAGTTACGAATTCTTCTGTGAGTCTGGAAAGGAATGGGATGAGCAATTCGAGAAACTCGGTGCTACAAGACTCGTAGAGCGCGTCGATTGTGATGTCGATTACGATGCACCAGCAGCCGCATGGGCTATCGATGCACTGGCTGCTGTAGCCGCCGTCGATGGCTCCGGCGTCTATCATGGAGATATGATTGAGGCGATCAAGGCTAACGCCGCTGGCGATGTTGGCGGCGCCGACGGCGAAGACGGATTCTCAGTACCTGATCTAACGTCCGCTACTGTACAGGCCGAAATCAGCATCTTCCGCTATGATCCAGAGCAGGCATCGACCGGCTCCGACACTTGGGTCTGTGCGATGCCGGGTCACCTGAGTCTGCTGGAGGCTCTTCGAACCATCAAGAGCACACACGATGGTAGCCTGTCCTTCCGTGACGGGGCTGCCGACGACCCATCGACTGCAATCTGCGTTAATGGGAGATTGGTTCTCCCAGGCATGATTCGCCTCGACGCTGTTGCCCCGACTCGCGATGGAGTTCTCAGTCTGCGAATCGACCCACTACCGGGCTTCGAAGTCATTCGTGACCTCGTCGTCGATCATTGGCCGATGGAGCGCAGGCGCGAATCAACCGAACCATGGATGGTCGCCGCAACTCGAGAAGGGGCCGCTACCATGCAAGGCGCCATCGGAGTAATGGATCCGAATGTCGCTACAGCGTTACACTCGATTACCGATTTCAGCAGTGCCGCCCTCCTTCAAGCATCATCCGACGCTGTTCCACATGCGAATGGCTACCTCGGCCCCTCAGTCCTCGCTTCTGCTTGGGCTCGCCGTAACGATCCACGTTCATCACATTCATCGGTTGCCAGCCTTGATTCGATCCTTGGAAGTAAGAACGGAATCAAGGCTGAGACAGATTTAGCCAGTATTCGCCGGCAGAATGGATCCGGTGTAGTCATCTCAGAGGCTTTGCTCGACGCAAGGACGCACGTTCTCGAGCAGGACGCATTCACAGGGCGTCATGGCAAGCATGTTTGGTGGTACGCTTGGACGCTGAAATCGAGTGGAAAAGTCAACGATACTGTCCTCTATCGACAAGTTCTCGGCCCGATTGGACTTATTGGAAATCTGACTTCAGGAGTCACTGCGCGGATGGTGACCGGATTCACGCGCACAGGTGGAGACATGTTCTACGATATGTTGGCGATGGTCGCTCCGCCCGCAGGATTAGGAAAGATGCCGCGGCAATTCAATTCATCAGTCGAGAACCATCATGAGGTCGTAGCAATTTTCAATGAGCTCGACGGGAGATTCTGAGGTGAGAAAATGGCTGTCAAATACGCTTACCACCCTGGAAATGTCGCCCACAGCAGCGCTCCCGAGGTTGCTGATACGATGGGCCCCTTGGCTCGCGCCTTGGATATCACTCTGGTTCCTTTACCGGGAGCTACCAGTTGCGGCGCCGGAATTGTAAGACAGGCTAACCGTCGCCTGCAGTTGACTCTCAATGCACGCACCTTTGCTATGGCAGAGGCACAGGGTCTGGATATCATGACTCCGTGTGCTGCGACGGCCGGTAATTTACACGAGGATCTGATGACTTTGAAGTCAGACCAAATTTTGCTGCAAGAAGTCAATGAGACTCTGCAGCGCACCTGTGGTTTGACGATGACAGGGGATGTTGCAGTTCACCACTTACTACACGCGGTTGTCGATGAGATTGGGCTGGACAAGTTAGCGGATAAGGTCCGCAACCCGATTGATTTCGCGGTTGCTGGATATTACGGACCAAACATCCAGCAAGAAGGCGCTTGCGGCGGAGATGATGTGTATGATCCAGATTATCTTGAGCAGTTAATTTCAGCTCTTGGTGGAACTCCAGTTAGCTGGGAGGCTCGGACTCAGAGTGTCGGTGTCCCTGGGCTATTCAGTGAGGAGCCGACTGTGATGAAGCAAGCTGCTGAGGCTCTGTCCGAGGCTAAGGCTGAGGGTGCTGAGTTGATTGTCAGCGCTTGCAATCTTTCTCATGCCGTTCTTGATGTGTATCAGGGCAAGGCCGGTCGTGATACCGGACTTGCTACTAACCTCCCAGTGATTCATCTGTGCGAGATGCTTGCTTTCGCTCTTGGTACACACAATAGCCGATTGGCTCTACTCCGGACTCGTATCGCTGTTATCGGTGACTGATTCGCTCAGCGATTACGAAGACGCTCACCGGAGCGAAATGTCCGCCAGATTTCGCGGACTTGGGTTTCTGTTATTCCTTCGACTTGACGTAGTTCATCTTCGTCTGCCCAGACTAGACCTGCGATGGTTCCGAATCGGTTGAGCAGACGGGTTGCGAGGTCTTCGTCGAC
>Ga0208959_1000102_pt1 | contig 18815 bp, 14 predicted proteins | sample AOAMet2_C27A4_80_2_FD_188077 | JGI IMG/M metagenome (GOLD analysis project Ga0208959, IMG submission 188077) | Ammonia-oxidizing marine microbial communities from Monterey Bay, California, USA - C0912_C27A4_80 (SPAdes) | ecosystem: Environmental > Aquatic > Marine > Intertidal zone | place... | reverse complement strand
AGCCTTCAAAATTATATTCAGAGTTTTCTAAAAAGAATAATAATAGCAATGTGCTTATAATTGATAATGTTGGAATCCTGGCAAGATTATATAAATATGCGGACATTACATATATTGGTGGTGGAATGGGCACTTCTGGTTTACATAACACATTAGAGGCTGCCATTTATGGAGTTCCAATTATAATTGGCAAAAATTACTCTAAATTCTCTGAAGCAAAACAAATGATTGAACTTGGAGGAATGTTTAGTATTAAAAATGATCAAGAATTTAAAGATCGTGTAGACTACTTATCTGAAAATAAATTAGCAGCTAATGAAATTGGTCTAATAAATTCTAATTTTGTTTTGGATAATAAAGGAGCAACCAATAAAATTATGAACTATTTATAAATGGAAAAATGAAAAAAATCTTAACTCTTTGCATACTATTATTATTTAATAATATCTATTCTCAAAATGTTACTCTAGAGAGTTTTGGGCCATCATTTGATGATCCCGTTGAAATTAAGCATGCAGGGGATGATAGACTATTTATTGTTGAGCAACCTGGAGAAATAAAAATATTAAATTCAAATGGAACCGTTAACTCAACTCCTTTTTTAGACATTCAAAGCAAAGTCGGTTTTGGTGGAGAAAGAGGTCTTTTGGGATTGGCATTTCATCCAAATTATCCTTCAACTCCATATTTCTTTGTTAACTATACAAATAACAGCGGTGATACAGTTATTGCCAAGTATAGTGTAAGTTCAAACCCTGATATAGCAAATACCAATGAAACAATACTTTTAACTATTGATCAGCCATATACTAACCATAATGGCGGTTGTATTAATTTTGGCCCTGATGGATATTTGTATATAGGTATGGGAGATGGAGGAAGCGGAGGAGATCCGCAAAATTATTCTCAAAACCTAAATTCTCTTTTAGGAAAAATGCTTAGAATAGATGTTGATAATGGCTCTCCATATGCCGTCCCAAATGATAATCCATATGGAGATGAAATATGGGCAAGTGGTCTAAGAAATCCTTGGAAATTCTCCTTTGATACTAATGGAGATTTATGGATTGCTGATGTAGGGCAATATACATGGGAGGAAATTAACTTAGTTACAAATGATCCTGGAGGATTAAACTATGGTTGGAGATGTTATGAGGGAGATCATACATTTAACACAAGCTCTAATTGTCCAGATGCAAGTACATTAACATTTCCTGTTGGCGAATATTCGCATAACAATAGCGGGTACTATAAATGTTCAATAACTGGAGGGTATATTTATAGGGGAAGTCAAATTAGTGGAATGAATGGGGTGTATTTCTTTGCCGATTATTGTAGCCAAGAAATTGGTATGCTTTCATATAATTCTAGCTCAGACTCTTGGGACATGTATTTAGATAGTCCAAATGCGACTGGATCTTGGGTAACTTTTGGAGAGGATATAGATGGAGAGCTATATGTAGCTTCTATATATGGTAGTATTTACAAGATAACTGATGCTGCGCTAGGTTTAAATTCCGTTGATCAAAACAAACTAAATTTTTATCCAAACCCAACAGAGGGAATAATTTTATTTAATAATTACAGTGAACCATTTGATTTAATCATATATGATATTAAGGGGCGCATAGTTGTTGAACATAATAATTATTCTTCACAAGAATTAAATATATCCAAATTAAATGCTGGCATATATTTTATGCAAATCAATAATTCATACACTCAAAAACTTATTAAAAAATAATATATATTAGATAATAACCAATTAAATAGTCGACATTTGCACCCTTTAATAAAAACATGGCAAATTTTAAAGATATAGGTGTCAATAAAGAACTACTTAAATCTATTCGAGAAATGGGATTTGAAACCCCTACTCCTATTCAAAAAGAATCTATACCTTATCTTCTAACAAGCCATCAAGATTTAATATCACTAGCTCAAACTGGTACAGGTAAAACAGCTGCTTTTGGATTACCTATTATTCAACAGACAGATCCAAAAATAAAACACGTACAAGCAATAGTATTATGCCCAACAAGAGAATTATGTATTCAAATTGCTAAAGATCTTACGGCTTATTCTAAATATCTTGATTATGTTAAAATATTACCTGTATATGGTGGAACCAATATAGAAAATCAGATAAAATCAATTAAAAAAGGTGTTCAAATAATAGTAGGAACACCCGGTAGAACTAAAGATCTAATTAAACGTAAAATATTAAAACTAGATATAGTTAATAAAGTTGTTTTAGATGAAGCAGATGAAATGTTAAGTATGGGGTTTAAAGATGATTTAGACTTTATCTTAGATAGAACATCTAATAATAGGCAAACGATGTTATTTTCAGCCACTATGTCAAAAGAAGTACTGTCAATTTCTAAAAAGTATATGAAGGATGCAAAAGAGATTGCTGTAGCAAAAGTAAATTCTGCAGCTAAAAATGTTGAACACCATATTTATGATGTTAGCTCTAGGCATAAGTATGATGCTTTAAAAAGAATAGCAGATTATAATCCAAATATTTATGGAATAGTGTTCTGTAGAACAAGACGTCAAACAAAAGAAATAACAAAAAAATTTATTAATGATGGTTATAATGCAGATGCTATTCATGGCGATCTTTCCCAGGGTCAAAGAGATGAAGTAATGTCTAGGTTTAGAGATAAATCATTACAAATGCTTATTGCCACAGATGTTGCAGCAAGAGGGTTAGATGTTGAGGATTTAACTCATATAATTAATTATTCTCTTCCAGATGATCCTGAAATATATACTCATAGAAGCGGGCGAACTGGGAGAGCTGGTAAAAACGGAATTTCTATTGCCATTAGCAATAGCAGAGAAAGTAGAAAAATTAAATCAATTGAAAATAAGAGTCAGATTAAATTTTTAAAAAAAGAAGTTCCTACAGGAAAAGATATTTGCTCTATACAACTTTTTAAATTGATTGAAAAAATTGAAAAGGTTAAGGTTGATGATAAACAAATTGAACCATATTTAGATGATATATATAAAAAACTTGAATGGCTTAGTAGAGAAGATTTGATTAAACATTTTGTTTCAGCAGAATTTAATAGGTTTTTAGAATATTATAAGAATTCAAATAATATAAATAATAAAGGAGTAAAAAGTAGATCAGATTCAAAATTTAAAAATGGGAGGTCAAATAGAAATTCCTTCGTTAATTATTCAATTAACATTGGGAGGAAGAAAGGTGTCACTCCTATAGAATTAATTTCATTAATAAATAGAGTAATGAAATCTAATCAAATTGAAATTGGAAAAATAGATATTAGAGGAGATCATACAATATTTGAGATGGATAAAAGTCTAAGTACTGATTTAAGTAAAGGAATTAAAAAAATTAATTTTAGAGGAAATGATTTATCTATAGAAGAAACTGATGATAAAATAGAAGTACGACCCTCTAAACAAAAGAGAAATAGATCACGTTCTTCAAAAAACAAAAGAAGAGGAAAATCTGATAGGGATTTCAAATCAAGTGGTAATTCAAGAAAGAAAAGAAGAAGAAATAGATTTTAATTCTTTATAAAAAACTAAAAAATAGTTACAAAATAAACATGTTTTTGGCACCTCATATTCTTGATACGGCCTCCCTCAGTTTTCTCACGTAAAAATCCTCCTACTTTTACTATCTTCGTTTCCACAACCTAATAGCTCCATAGCTTTTCAGGTTTCAAAATAAACAATATCACTTTTCGAGGAAGTTAATATGTGTTGTTTTAAAATCTGTTATCAAAAAATATAAGATGGCAAAAAAAAAGAAAAAAATAAAACTTAATGCTAATATTAGTCGTAGGGATTTTATAGGCGGCACCTTAGTTGGAGTTGGAGCTGCACTTCTATACTCATACAAAGATGTAATAAATACAGTGTCTAAGGATCCACATGGTGTGATTAATGATTCCTGGACCGGTTACGGCGGAATAGGTGATTATGCTATTTCTAACGGCAATGTAGCTTCCACCAGAGACGCAGCCCATTTAATAAGAGATGGGTTTACCAATAAAATGCGTGCAGACGCAGAGGAAACTGGTGAAGAATACGACATGGTCATCATTGGTGGGGGATTTTCTGGTATTGGAGCTGCCTACGAATTTTATAAAAAATATGGTAACACTAAAAAATGTCTCATTCTGGAAAACCATCCGGTTTTTGGTGGTGAAGCAAAACAAAATGAATTTGAAGTAGATGGATACAAATTATATGGTCCCCAAGGGTCTAACGATTTTGGACCACCACTCAAAGACAGTGGCGGGTTGATTGCCAATATTTATAGAGATACCGGTCTCCCATTTGATTATGATTTTGTTAAACAAGATCCAAAAAAAACTAAAGTACGTGCTCCACTCGAAAACTATTACGGTGTGTTTTGGGAAGAAGAGCGTTATGACACTGGTTATTTTATGGGTAAGGATTCAAAAACACCTTGGGTTATAAATCCGAGAGCCGATAAGTTAGCTCGATTGCCATGGTCCGATAAATTCAAAGCAGAATTGAATCGTGCTTTTGACGACAAAAAGGATTACTATACGGGTGCAGATTTAGATCAATGGCTAGACAGCATGTCCTATAAAGATCTATTAGAAAAAGTCATGGGTTTTAGCTCAGAAGTAACCGAGTATTTTGATCCAATCCTAGCTATTTCTATGGGAGGAGTAGGAGCTGATGTATACTCAGGCTATGCTGCTAAATTACTTGAAATGCCAGGGACACAAGCACGCTATACTTACGATAAAAGTAAAAACGATCATGATGTGGGTGCCTACAGTTTTCCGGGAGGTAATTCTGGTATTTTTAGGCATATTATAAAATATCTCATTCCAAAAAGCATAAAAGGTGGAAAATCATTTGAAGAGATTCTTTTTAATCCCATCAATTTTTCAGCTTTGGATAACACTGAGAACTCAATCCGCATGCGTTTAAATGCTACAGCAATAGATGTAAGTCATGAGGGGTTAGCCAAGAATGCAGACTATGTAAACGTATGCTACCATATTGATGGTAGGATTAAGAAAATAAAAGCAAAAACCGTGGTACTGGGAATTGGTGGATGGGTAGCGCAGAATATTGTCAGTGATATACCAGATTCTATTAAAACGGCTTATAGCCAATTTCATCATTCACCTATTCTTGTAGTTAATGTCGCAGTACGCAATTGGCGCTTTCTAGATAAGCTTGGCATTTCATCAGGTAGATGGTTCAAAGGGTTTGGGCGTTTTTTTTCAATTCGCAGACCCATGATTACTGGTGAGCTAACCCAGCCTTTTGACCCAGAAAAACCAGCAGTTATCACCTTTTATGTGCCCTTTAACAACCCAGGTTACCCCATTAAGGTGCAAGGCGTACTAGGACGAGCGGAACTACTTAGAAAATCCTATGCGCAATACGAGCAAGAAGTCGTTGAACAAATGACCGAAATGTTTGCAGGATATGGGTTTAATGCCGAGCGTGATATTGCAGGTATTGTTTTAAATCGTTGGGGGCACGCTTATATATCGCCACAACCAGGATTTCATTTTGGTATAAACGGTGAGGAAGCACCTAAAGAGATTGTAAGAAAAGGATTTGGACGAATTCAATTTGGTCATTCAGAACTCAGCGGTTATATGTCGCACACTCTGGCGCTTATTGAAGGGTCACGAGCTGCTATTGATGTAATGAAACACATTAATTAAGTTAACATGAGACATATGATGATTTTAAATAAAAAAGGAGATGAACTTTCGAACATCTCCTTTCAAGTACTGAAGGCGGGACTTGAACCCGCACGGATATTACTATCCATTGGATTTTAAGTCCAACGTGTCTACCAATTCCACCACTTCAGCATTATATAGAATAGTATCTTCTGGAGCGAAAGACGGGATTTGAACCCGCGACCCTCACCTTGGCAAGGTGATGCTCTACCCCTGAGCTACTTTCGCATTATTTAAATGAACGTACACTGTCTCAGTGCGGATGCAAATTTATAACAATTTAGGTAAAAGCAAAGGGAATTTTAAAAAAACGATTGTATTTTTCTAGTCTTGTGAATCTGTAATTTTCCTTTTTATTTCACTTAATTTCAATAATGCATCCATAGGAGTCATTGAATTAATATCAATATCTAACAACTCCTCTTTTATCTCCTCTAAAGCTGGATCATCCAGTTTAAAAAATTCTAATTGAATATCATCCTTAATTGATTTTATTTCTTTATTAAGCTGTTCGTTAGAATGAGATTTTTCTAGTTTTTTCAATATAGAATTAGCCTTATTTAAAACTTTTCTTGGCATTCCAGCCATTTTTGCAACGTGTATGCCAAAACTATGTTCACTTCCTCCAGGAATTAACTTTCTTAAAAATAAAACATCATTTTTTTCTTCTTTTATAGAAACATTGAAGTTTTTGATTCTATCATATGATAAAGTCATTTCATTAAGCTCGTGATAATGTGTTGCAAAAAGAGTTTTTGCTTTAGTTGAATGATCATGAATAAATTCACTAATAGCCCAAGCTATTGAAATTCCATCATATGTACTAGTCCCTCTACCAATTTCATCAAGGAGTATTAGACTTCTATCAGAAATATTATTAAGAATTGTAGCTGCCTCATTCATCTCTACCATAAAAGTAGATTCTCCCATAGATATATTATCGCTAGCGCCAACTCTAGTAAAAATTTTATCAATTATTCCCATTTTTAAATTTTCTGCAGGAACAAAAGATCCTATCTGAGCCATAATAATTATAATTGCGGTTTGTCTTAAAAGAGCAGACTTTCCAGACATGTTTGGGCCTGTTATCATAATTATCTGTTGCTTTTCTCTATCTAAAAATAAATCATTTGCTACATAAGGGTTTTCAGCAGCTAACTGTTTTTCTATAACTGCATGCCTTCCCTGAGATATATTTATCTCATATGATTCATCTAACTCTGGCATACAATAATTGTTTTCTTTAGCAGTTTGAGCAAATGATGAGAAACAATCTAGTTGAGAAATGATTGATGCATTATTTTGAACTATCTTAATATATTTGTACATATTACTGATCAGCTGCTGAAAAATCTCTATTTCAAGTTCTAATATTCCTTCCTCTGCAACTAAAATTTTAGATTCATATTCTTTTAAATCATCAGTAATATAACGCTCAGCATTGACTAAAGTTTGTTTTCTTATCCACTGTTCTGGGACTTTATCCTTATGAGTATTTCTGACTTCAATGTAATAGCCAAAAACATTATTAGAAGAAATCTTTAATGAAGGTATTCCTGTAATTTCACTTTGCTCTTGCAACATTTTATCTAAAAAATCTTTACTTGAAAACGCTATACCACGCAAATCTTTTAATTCTTTAGAAAAATTTGAAGAAATAGAATTTCCTTTTAAAATACTAACTGGAGCTTCTTCATTTAATGTCCTTTCAATAAGTCTCCTTAGTTGATTACAATTATCCAAAGAATTTGATAGTTCCTTTAAAGATTTTGCTTTTGATTTTTTTAATAATTTTTTAATAGGTTCTATTGCTGCTAGCGAATTTTTTAATTGAATAGCTTCTCTTGGATTTATTTTACCCGTAGCAACCTTTGAAATTAATCTCTCTAAATCTCCAATTTCCTTAATATTTTCTTGTATACTACTTAATGCCGTTTCATTATCTATTAAATATTTAACTGTCAAGTGTCTGTTTCGAATTAATTTAATATTCTTTGATGGTAAAGCGACCCATCTCTTAAGAAGTCTACCTCCCATAGGGGAAATAGTTTTATCAATTACATCGATTAAACTTTTGCCTTCCCTAGAAAATGAATGGAAAATTTCTAAATTTTTAATTGTAAATCCATCCATCCATATATAATCATCCTTTGGAATTCTGTTTATAGAAGTAATATGATTGATTTTCTGGTGCTGGGTTTCATTCAAATAATGCATTATAGCTCCAGCAGAGACAAGCCCATCTTTTAGTTTTTCAACACCAAAACCTTTTAATGATTTTGTGTTGAAATGATTACACAGAGATTCTATTGCAAAATCATATTGATAGACCCAGTCCTCTAGAAAAAACAATTGAAAATTATTGTTAAATTTTGATAAAAAATTTAATTTCTTCTGTTTTGAAATAAGTATCTCACTAGGGTCAAAGTTTTCTAATAATTTTTTTACATAATCAATTGAACCCTCAGCAATTAGAAATTCTCCTGTAGATATATCTAAAAAAGACACACCTATATTGTTGCCAAGATATACAGATGCTAGGAAATTATTTGTCTTTGGATTTAATACCCCGTCAATTGTTGCTAATCCAGGTGTTACCAACTCGGTTACTCCTCGCTTTACAATAGTTTTTGTAAGCTTAGGATCCTCAAGTTGATCACATATAGCAACCCTGTTCCCTGCCTTAATTAGTTTTGGCAAATAGTTGTTTAAAGAATGGTGAGGAAATCCTGCAAGCTCAGTTTCACTTTGACTCCCAGCGCCTCTTTTTGTTAAAATAATATCTAATATTTTTGATGTTTTAATAGCATCCTCTCCAAAAGTTTCATAAAAATCTCCTACCCTAAACAACAAAATAGCATCAGGGTGTTTAACCTTAATAGCATTGTATTGCTTCATTAATGGAGTTACTTTTTTTACAATTTTTTGCAAGAAAATCTTATTAATTAATATTATTTTTACTTAAATATAGCCCTTGCTAATGTAACCAATATTTGTTTTTTTAAAAACTGATTATTAGAAATAATTAAAAATGAGAAAATTAAAAAATCTAGAACTTAATAGATTATCAATTGAAGAATTTAAAAACTCTAAGAAAACCCCTATTTCAATTGTTCTTGATGACATTAGAAGCCTAAATAATATTGGGAGCATATTTAGAAGTGCTGATGCCTTTCTTGTAGATAAAATTTATTTATGCGGAATAACTGCAAAACCTCCAAATAAAGATATTCATAAGACAGCATTGGGGAGTACTGATTCAGTTAACTGGGAATATCATAACAATATTATAGGCCTGATAGATTCATTAAAGAAAACTGGTTTGAAGATAATTTCAGTTGAACAAGCAGAAAATGCAACAACTCTTAATAATTTTAAGTATGAGAAAAATGCAAATTACGCATTTGTTTTTGGGAATGAGATCAATGGTGTTTCTCAAAAAGTAATTAATGCAAGTGATGAAGTTATTGAAATTCCCCAGTATGGTACTAAGCACTCATTTAATATATCAGTATCAGTTGGAATTGTTTTATGGGATATTTATAATAAAATCAACTAGTTATTTCATCTAAAATAGATAAGTAATCCAATCTATTCTCAACGAAATCTAAGTTTGTTATATCTATTATCTTAATGTTAAGATCTGGTCTAGACTTAAAAAATTCAAAATACTCTGAATTTATTTTTGAAAGATATTCATTACTAATTTTATTTTCATAGTCTCTTCCTCTGTTACTAATATTCTTCCGTAGCCGAGGTATATCTTGATTTAGAAATACAAATAAGTCTGGCTTAAGAGTTTCCTTATACATGTCATAAAAAAGTTTTCTGTATAAAGAGAATTCATCTACATTTAAATTTACTTTCGAAAAAATTAGTGATTTGTGAATATCATAATCACTTATTATTAACTCATTGAAAATATTTAACTGAGATAAATCCTCTGAAATCTGCTGATACCTTTCAGATAAAAAAGACATCTCAAGGGTAAAAGCATATCTCTCAGGATCATTATAGAATTTTGGCAGAAATGGGTTGTCTGCAAATCTTTCTAGTATTAATTTTGAATTAAAATCAATTGCTATTTTTTTTGATAAGCTAGTTTTACCAGCTCCAATATTTCCCTCTATCGCAATATATTTATACTTGCTTATTTTTAGGTTATTCTTAGGATTAGAAACTTTTAAATTAGTTTTTTCAACTTGACTAGTATCTTTGCAATTTCTTAACATTTCTGGAATACTTTCCTTAGTAATTGGATGATTTATTTTTGGATCTATTTCTAATAATGGTGTTAGTACAAATTTTCTATTTTGCATTTTTGGATGAGGCACCCTTAGCAAACTAGAATCTATAACCATATCTTCGATAAATACGATATCTATATCTATAATTCTAGACTCAGGTATATTTTCTTTAGTTCTTACTCTTCCTAAAGCTACTTCAATATCTAACAGATTTTGCATTATATAACTGGGGGTCTCATTTGAAAATATACTAATGCAAATATTTAGAAAATCGTCACCTTTAAATCCTATTGATTCTGTCTTATAAATACTGGAGATAGATTCAACAACTGCTATCTTTAGATGAATTAATTCTATTGCTTTCTCAAGGTTTTTTAATTTATTCTCAATATTTGATCCTATTGATATATGTATTTTTTTGTAATCATCCATAGTCTATGAACAAATTAAATAAAAGAAATTCATTTATTATCTTTGGTTGTATAAAACTTATGAAAAAACAAGATAAATTATTGGCTCAATATATATATTTGATTTTAGGATCCTTGTTTATAACATCTTTAGTCGTCTCAAATTTAATTTTTCAAAAATTCTTTTATTGGCATCCCTTTGAAATAAATATTTTTGGAGAAAAATTATTTGAATTATCAGTTGGGATTCTTCCCTATCCAATAACATTTTTAATAACAGATTTAATAAGTGAAATCTATGGAAAGAAAAAGGCTAATTCAATTGTAACTGTAGGAATTTTTGCTTCAATTTTTTCAATATTAATTATATATGTTGCCAATTCAGTGCCTGCAATAAATGGATCACCAATAAATGATGAACTATTTAACACTGTTTTTGGAAGTACAGCTATAGCTGTATTTGCAAGTATGATGAGCTATTTGTTTGCCCAATATATTGATATACAAATTTATCATTTTTGGAAAAATCTAACTAAAGGGAAAATGCTATGGTTAAGGAATAACTTTTCTACATTTTTCTCACAATTTATTGACACATTTACAATTATTCTTCTTTTATGCTTGTCAAATGTTCTAATGTGGGATCAGTTTCTAGGTTTGCTAATTTCAGGATTTCTATTTAAAGTTCTCATTGCAATAATTGATACGCCATTCTTATATCTAGGCGTTTATTTGTTTAGAAGAAGGTTTAATCTAAAAATAAATGAAGAAATCAACATTGATTAGAGAGAAATTTGGATTAAATATCCCTCATGTGCTCTAACATTCAAAACTTTATTTTCTTCAAATATTAAATATTGCCCTTTAATACCTTTTAAAACTCCTTTAATAACTTGATCATTTTTCAATTTCAAAGATTCTGGCTTAGATGGGGATTCTAGTATTGGGAAATTTATATCAATTATTTTATCCTTTTCTGTAAAGTAATGTATTAGGGTATTTGGAATGAAGTTTTTAGCTTGACTTTTATAATTTAATATATTCTCACTTGTTTTTTTATTAATTAGCATCTTTCGCCAATTTGTTTTATCAGAAATATATTTTTTGATTGATATCTCAGCAACACCTGCTAGATATCTATTCGGAACTTCTAAAATTTCAATAGCCTGATGTGCTCCTTGATCAATCCATCTATATGGCGTCTGACTTTTTCTTGTCACTCCAACCTTTATATTTCCTGTATTAGCTAAATATACAATATGAGGCTGAAGTTGAATTTCTTTTTCATAATTAAGATCTCGTTCTTCAATATTTAAATGAGCCTTACTCAATTCAGGCTTAATTATCCAATCAGCAGCCTGTGGTACATCAAAGAAACAATTTTTACAAAACCCCTGTCTGTATATTTCAATATCTGAATTGCATGACAGACATTGATAACCTATAAACTTTATTTTTATTTCTCTATTTAATAATTGATTCATGCATAACATATCATCTTCAAAATTCAAATAATACCTTACAGGATTATCAAATTCAGAAATCATTTTTTTTATTACGCCTTGAAAATGCATGAAAATTCGCTAAATTTAGTTGAATAAAAGTAAGAAAAAAAGTGTCAAATCCATTTATAAATTCAATTGCATCCTGGTTTTTAAAAAAAAGATATCATCAAATTGAATTGTTCATTAAATACCCTAATGAAGTTCAAAATGATATTTTATCAAATCTTGTAAATACGGCAAAAGACACATTAATAGGAAAACAGTATGATTTTAATTCTATTAAGAATTACCATGATTTTTCTAATAGAGTCCCTGTATTCAAATATGAAGATTTTTCAGATAAGATAGATAGAGCAAGAAAAGGAGAAAATAATATTTTTTGGCCAAGTAAAATTAAGTGGTTTGCTCAATCTAGTGGTACTACAAATTCTAAAAGTAAATTTATCCCTGTTAGTCAAGAATCCTTAGATGAATGTCACTATGCAGCAGGCAAAGATCTTTTATGCTTGTACCTAAACAATAATGAAGACTCAATGTTATTTACAGGAAAAAGTTTAAGGCTTGGTGGAAGTAAATCTCCTTATGAAAAAAATGGAACCTATTATGGAGATCTTTCAGCAATTTTAATTGAGAACATGCCTTTATGGCTTGAATTTGGTAGTACTCCTAGTAACAAAACAACATTAATTCATGACTGGGAAAATAAAATAAAAGCGATTATTAAGGAAACTATCCCAGAAAATGTTACTAGTCTTGCAGGAGTTCCATCATGGATGCTTGTAGTATTAAATAGGATATTACAGGAATCTAAAAAGAAAACTATTATTGAAATTTGGCCAAATTTAGAAGTTTATTTTCATGGAGGTGTAAATTTTAAACCCTATATAAATCAATATAAATCTATAATTGGCAATGACAGAATGAAGTACTATGAAATATATAATGCTTCTGAAGGATTCTTTGCAATACAATATGAAAATAATTCAAATGAATTATTATTAATGTTAGATTATGGTATTTATTATGAATTTATACCTATGAGTTCATACAAGTCCAAAGAAAACACAATTATACCCTTAGAGGAGGTTAAATTAAATGAAAACTATGCTATGCTAATTTCAACAAATGCTGGCCTTTGGAGATATGAGATTGGTGATACAATAAAATTTACATCTAAATATCCATATAGAATTATTGTTACAGGAAGAACAAAGCATTATATTAATGTTTTTGGAGAGGAAGTTATTATTGAAAATACCGATAATACTATTAGTAAAATATGCAAAAAAAATAATCTAGAAATAGTAGATTATACAGTAGCTCCAATTTTTATGAAGGGGAAAGAGAAAGGAGGCCATGAATGGTTTATTGAATTCAAAAATTCAATACCAAAAAACATAAGTATTGAGCAGGAAATAGATAATGCTTTAAAAGATGAAAACTCAGATTATGAAGCAAAGAGGTATAAAGATTTTACACTTAATCCTCCTAAAGTAATAATTGGGAAAAAAGGTGTTTTCTTTAAATGGCTTAATAAAAAAAATAAAATTGGAGGCCAAAATAAAGTACCAAGATTAGCTAATAACAGGGATCTTATTGAAGAATTAATTAAACTTAATGGTTAGGATGCAGCCTTTAATTTTTCTAGACTAATTCTAGATAATTGTCCTTCTGCATATTTTTTGGTAATATGTAATCTTTTCTTATCACTTCCAGGCAAATTAAACATTGCGTCATTTAAAATTTCTTCACATAGAGATCTAAGACCTCTTGCTCCTAAATTATAATCAACAGCTTTCTCAACTATAAGACCTAACGCTGATTCATCAATCTTTAATTCTATTCCATCCATTTCAAATAATTTAATGAATTGTTTAATGAGGGCATTTTTGGGCTCTGTCAGTATTTTTCTAAGCGCTTCTTTGCTCAAAGGATCCATGTAAGTTACCACTGGCAATCTGCCAATTATTTCAGGTATTAATCCAAATTCTTTCAAATCTTTTGGATTAATAAATTGAAGTATATTTTGATTTGAAATAGCATCTACCTTAATAGATTTATATCCAATTACATTAAAATTTAATCTTTTTGAAATTAATTTTTCAATTCCATCAAAAGCTCCTCCTGCAATGAATAGTATTTTTTCAGTATTAATCTCAATAAATTTCTGATCTGGATGTTTTCTTCCTCCTTTTGGTGGGACATTTACTGTAGTGCCTTCTAATAATTTTAATAATGCTTGTTGGACTCCTTCTCCAGAAACATCTCTAGTAATAGAGGGATTATCACTTTTTCTAGCTATTTTATCAATCTCATCAATGAATACAATTCCTTTTTCTGTTTTTTCAACATTGTAATCTGCAGCTTGTAAAAGCTTACTTAATATCCCTTCAACGTCTTCACCAACATATCCAGCTTCAGTAAGGACTGTTGCATCAACGATAGCTAAAGGAACATCTAACATTTTTGCAATTGTTCTTGCAATCAATGTTTTTCCAGTTCCTGTTTTACCAACCATGATGATATTGCTCTTTTCAATTTCAATTTCATCTGATGTCAATTGATTTATTCTTTTATAATGATTATATACAGATACAGAAATAATTTTTTTTGTATAGTCTTGTCCAACAATATAGTCGTCTAAAAAACTTTTAATCTGTTGAGGCTTTAATAACTCAGAATCTTTAGATTCAGTTGCTTTCTCTTGTTTTGATTCTTGGAGAATAATTCCATTTGCTTGTTCAATACACTCATCACATATATGTGCATCTATTCCAGCAATTAACAAAACTGTCTCAGCTTTTTTCTTACCACAAAAAGAACAGTGTAGCTCAGACTTACTCATCGAAGAATTTATTCTTTAGTTAATATTTCATCTATCATTCCATATTCAAGAGCCTTGTCAGATTTCATCCAATAATCTCTATCACTGTCCTCATATACCTTCTTATAATCCTGTCCAGTATGTTTGCTGATAATCTTATAAAGTTCCTCCTTTAAAGTAAGAATTTGCTTAGTGGTAATTTCAATATCACTTGCTTGACCTTGTGTTCCCCCAAGAGGTTGATGTATCATAACTCTTGAATGAGTTAATCCGCTCCTTTTGCCTTTTTCACCAGCACACAAAAGAACTGCTCCCATTGAAGCTGCCATCCCAGTACATATTGTAGCTACATTAGGTTTTATCAATTGCATAGTATCATAAATTCCTAGTCCAGCATAAACACCTCCGCCTGGAGAATTTATATAAATCTGGATATCTTTAGATGAATCTGTGCTTTCTAAAAATAATAATTGAGCTTGTATAATATTTGCTACTTGGTCATTTATTCCTGTTCCTAAAAATATTATTCTATCCATCATTAATCTTGAAAAGACATCAAATACAGCTATATTCATTGGTCGTTCCTCAATAATATTGGGAGTAAGTCCAACAGGATACATACTACTTATTATTTTATTGTAATAAGTGCTGCTAATCCCTTGGTCTTTAGTAGCAAATTTTTCAAATTCTCTGGAAAAGTCCATTTATCTTTCAATTATTTAATTATAAATATAGTAATTTTAAATTAGGAAGAATATGCTTCTTTTATGAACTTCTCGTAAGATAATTCTTTTGTTTTAACATTAGTATTCTCTTTAAAGAAAGTTAATATCCTATTGCTAGTTAATTGCTCCGTTAACCTTTTAATTTCATCCTTATTTTGTAAAACTCTTGCAACTACATCGTCTAACTCCTTATCAGAAGGATTAGATTGACCATATTGATTCATTTGAGCTTTGATTAAATCCCTTGTGTAAGATTTTAGGTCATCAAAATTAACTTGCAAATTATTATCAGTTACTAATTTGCTTTCTATTAATTGATATTTCATTCCCTTCTCAGATTTTTTATATTCTTCTTTTGCTTCATCATCAGATAATTTTTTTTCAGAATTAATTTTGATCCATTTGGTCAAGAATTCAGAAGGTAATTTAAATTTAGTATTCTCAATTAGGTGTTCAATAATATCATTCATTAACTTTTGGTCAGTTTGATTTACAAACTGTTTTTCAATATCATCAGATATTTTCTTCTTTAATTCAGTTACATTCTTTACAATACCCTTTCCATAAATTTTATCAAATAATTCCTGATCTAAATCGGCTGGTTCTTTATAATTGATTTCATCAATATTTAAATTTACTTCTATATCTATATCCTTAGCTCTATCATTGGATATTCCTAATACTTGAATTAGATCATGATTGTCATTAAATAAATCTTTTACATCAATATTAATAGAATCACCTACTTTTAATCCTAATAATTTTTTTAAAGTCTTCTTACTTTTTACTCTGTTTAAGTTAAAAGTTGATTTATTATTAATTTCATCTTCATGGGTAAAAACTCCTGTAATATCACAATCTTTCTCGATATTTTTTTTAGTCGTTAGTTTACCATATTGCTTTTGAATACTACTTATTTGCTCATTAATCATTTTCTCATCCGCTTTAACAATATAATTTGTAATAGGTTTTTTAAATTTTAGTTTAATATCAAATTTTGGAGTTAATCCTACTTCAAATTCAAAAGTTATTTTATCAGAATCCCAATTAATATTGTCTTGAGGAATAGGAATAGGCCCGCCAAGCATATCTATTTCATTGTCTTTTATATAATTCCTTAATTGCTTATCTATAAGCTTATTTACCTCATCCATTATAACAGCCCTCCCATATTGTTTTTTTATTAAACCCATTGGAACATGACCTTTCCTGAACCCAGGGACATTTGCAGTTTGTGAATATTTATGCAATACACTATTCACTTGTTTAGCGTAGTCTTTTTTGTCAATTTCAATTGTTATTTTGCCGTTAAGCTTATCAATATAGTTTGATGCTATTTTCATTTACAAGAGGTAAAAACAGGTTTGCGAAAATACACTTTTTTTAAAAGGCATCAAAGTTAATTATTAGTATTTATCTTTTATGAAATCTAGAATTGTATCAAAAAAATTATCTGGATTATCAACATGCAACCAATGATTTGAATTTGGAATTGTTATAATGGAAGCTTTAGGAAAATATTTTGTTATTTCAGTTTTGTCATTATCATTAATATAATTAGAATATTCTCCTTTTAGGAACAGTGTACTATTTAAAAAATTAGATTCGTGCTGAACTCTTTCGCCTATATTAGATATATTCTCAGATAATGAAGATAAATTAAATCTGAAAGCAAGTTTATTTTTATCAATCCAATAGAGATTTTTTAGTAAAAAATTTTTCATTGGAATATCATCAATATATTTTGATAATTTCTGTTCAGCTTCTCCTCTAGAGAGAATAGAATTCAAGTCTAAGGAAACTAGTGCTTCAATAATTTTATCATGATGAATAGGGTAATGTTTTGGTGCTATATCAATTATGATTAACTCTGAAATATATCCTGTATGTTTTAAAGCAAAATTCATTGCTGTTTTCCCCCCCATTGAATGACCTATCAAAATACAATTATGAATTTTATTATGATCTAAATAATATTTTAGATCCTTTACAAGAAGATTGTAGTTGAATTCATTACTATGAAAACTTCTGCCATGATTCCTTTGGTCTATTAGATGTATACAAAATCCTTCAGACTCTAATTTATTTGCATATGTTTTCCAATTATCTCCAGACCCAAAAAGACCGTGCAAAATAACTATTATATTATTTCCTTCACCAATAATCCTTGAATGTAATAACATTTATTTAAGATATGATAAATATTTTTTTATAACAGTTTCAATTCCCAGGTCTAAACTCTCAGCAATTAATGCATGGCCAATAGAAACCTCAAGCAAATTTTCAATGTTATTTTTAAAGAACAATATATTATCCAATGATAAATCATGACCTGCATTAATTCCAATTCCCATTTCATTAATAAGTTTAGCACATTTTCTATATGGTTCTATAGCTTTTTCCTTATTTATTTTATAATTCTTTGCAAAACCTTCGGTGTAAAACTCAATCCTGTCAGCACCTATTTCATTAAGAGGTTCTATATATTTTAATTCGGGGTCTAAAAAAATTGATGTTCTTATTCCATTAGAATTCAATTCTGATACTATTTCTTTTAAATAATTTTTGTGTTTTACAGTGTTCCACCCAGCAGATGAAGTTAAATCAGACTCAGCATCAGGGACTAAAGTAACTTGATCTGGTTTATTCTTAATCACCAAATCAATAAATTTCTTAATAGGGTTTCCTTCAATATTAAATTCTTTGTAAACAACTGGCCTTAAATTGTAAATATCTGAATATTTTATATGCCTTTCATCTGGCCTTGGATGAACAGTTATTCCGTCTGCACCAAAGGATTGTATTTTTTTTGCAAAATTTATAAGGTTTGGGTAATCTCCTCCTCTAGAATTTCTAAGAGTTGCTATTTTATTGATATTAACACTTAGCTTGGTCATGTTAAAATTTTATGTGAAAATACAAACTAGTTACACCTAAAACTAACATAATTTTAATTAATTTGCATCATGATTTCATATCCTATTATAACAAAATATTTTTAATATTTAGCAGTTGATGAAAGTAGCAGTATTTACAAACTTATATAAGAATTATTCTTCAAAACATTTCCTTTCAACTATAAAAAAATTACGTAATAAATCTATAGATGTATTCATAGATGAAAAGTCTATAGAAAATATGGGGCAAAAAAAATATAGTTCTTTTTCAACACATGTTGGGGTTTTCTCTAAACTGGATAAGTCATTTGATTTTGCAATCTGCATAGGTGGCGATGGTACAATACTAAGGGCAGCTTCTTATATTAACAATCTCTCAATTCCTATAATAGGGATAAACACTGGAAGATTGGGGTTCTTGGCAAAAATTAAAGCCACTAAAATTGATGGAGCAATTAATGCAATAATTAATAAAAAATAT
>Ga0208959_1000099_pt1 | contig 19068 bp, 18 predicted proteins | sample AOAMet2_C27A4_80_2_FD_188077 | JGI IMG/M metagenome (GOLD analysis project Ga0208959, IMG submission 188077) | Ammonia-oxidizing marine microbial communities from Monterey Bay, California, USA - C0912_C27A4_80 (SPAdes) | ecosystem: Environmental > Aquatic > Marine > Intertidal zone | place... | reverse complement strand
TATACCCCAAACACCCTGTTCCTTTGAAACTGTTACAAATTTACTCTTGCCCTGATTATAAATTGCTAAAACATCTTCTTCCGGAACTTCAGGGCAGTTCAGCAGAAGTCCCTGGTTTGGAAAAAACTCAACATTTTCACTCAGTTCAGCCTGTAGTTCTTCCGTTGAAATTAAGGACTGTTGACTCAGGCTCCGTAATTTTTTCTTACTGACCTCACAGCGGCGTATGCCTGAATATAAAACTGAATCGTCTTTCCTGCGATCTTGATAAGCAATAGTTGGAACATTGAGCGTATTAGCTTTAGTACGTAAATTTTCATCATGTGAAACAAAAACAACATCCTTGTTTTTCCGGCTCAGTGTCCAGGCAACAGCCAGAACACGATTCGAAAAACTCTTAGAATTCAGACTGTACGGAATTGATCCTGTTTCCGGATCAGCAAGTTCAATCCTTAATTTACCTCCATTCGGCAGACTCACACCTTCTACCAGATTACCAAGTTGACTGCATTCATCCAGCATTTTGCTGACTAAATTAGCTGCCCTTCCCTTTTCACCTAAATCCTGCCTGAGCGTATCCAGCGCATCAAGGATGCTAACCGGCAGGACAATTTCTTGCTCCGGGAATTCATAAAGAGCGTCCGGAGTATCAAGCAGCACACTGATGTCGAGCACATAAACTGAGGCGTGACTCATGCGTTTTCCGGCAGTAAAAAAGGAATGTAGCTCAACTTAAAAATTCTAAGCACAAAATATTTGCTCATTATTCACTTCTGCTGAAATCAGCATTATCAGTTATAAAATCATTTTGTTGCAGGCTCCATTATAAAGCAGTTCTTACAGATCATCAATCAAAGTTCCTTTACTGTCAAGACTGTAGATTATTTTGTCTGTACTCAAACAAAGTTTTTCAGCATATTTTTTGCTTTATCGCAGAAATTTAAAGCTTTAAATTCAGATGTAAAAATCTCAAATTCTTGCACTTTCAGAAAAATTACGGTAAAAGTTTAGTGGTAAAGAATTACACACAACTCATGATGCCTGCTTATGAACATAATATGGAATTTCAGTTAACATCCGGATTACAGCCTCAACTGCTTGAAGACGAGCAGAAATTGTGGCTTGCCAACGCAATCTGCGGTGCGATTACTGCGGACGGTTCAGTTGCTCCTGAGGAACTTGAATATCTTGAACGAGCCCTCTCCTTTTTACCATCACAAGCAGATGTTGTAAAAATGATGCAGGCGGTTAAAGACCAGAATCTTCCTCAGTTGGAACGTTTTCCCGGCGCAACACGTGAGTTGGAGGTTAAGATTTTCATTGATCTGGCCACAGTTATTTCTGTGGACAATGTGCTTGGCGCAAATGAAATTGACTACCTGCTTTATATCGGACGCAAACTTGGTTTTGGACGTGAATTTGTACGGGTTGTCATCCGCTGGTCCAGCGAAGGGATTGTCTGGAAACGTAAAATGCTGCACCTGATTGACGCAGGAAGCTCACTCGAAGCAGAATATTCGGATTAAGCGTCCGCTTGATCTACGCAAATCTCTGACACAAACCTTATCAACTTTGCGACGGCTTTGATTAACCGTGTCTGCTTATTTCGCTAGGCTGAGCTGCGTCAAAATATGTTTGGTTTTTCCTGCGGTAAACTGCAGAAGGTAATGCGGAGCAGCTTCTGCGATTGTGAATTCAAAATGCGTTTTTTCCCTCGGTAGCAAAGCACGTAAAAAACCAGATTGCGGTAAAATTAATATTTTGCGTGCCTTCATCGTACCCAATGGAGTTTCAAGACTGAGTTCTTCCTGAGGTTCAACCTTCATCTGGATCATGCTCATAGAGCGCGGAAGTCCTTTTTCTTCCAATTCAATTGCCAGCAGAGGTAGAAAGAGGGTGAAAGAATAATCTTTGCTCTGCAGAATGAGACGCAGATTTTTACGTAGAAAAAAAATTACGACCTCAAAAGGAACAGCATTTTCCTGACTCAAGTTTGTTTCGAACTCCAACACCTTTCCTGCCTTTTCCAGTCTGGTACGCATAATTTGTCCGGAATAGGTGTTCTTTATCCTGAAATCCGCACGCAGATCTTCTTCCTCATACCATTCCGGCACACCGGAATTTGCAGCAAACCAGAGAGTTTTACGTGTAAAAACTTCTCCGTCTGCTTTGGTGTTTTCGTTTCTTTCAACGATGAATTTTTTAGCGCCCCTAGTCACCGCTTCGTAACGAAAATGACTGTATCCGCTGATTTCTGAACGCTGCACATCCCAGTGTTTAAATGAAGTTTTTGTACCCGGCAGCAGTTCATCGAGGTAAGCTTCCTGCGCAGAAACAGAGATTGCAGAAAGCAGCACTCCGCTTATGAACAGCGTGTGAAGATAATAATTTTTAAAATTCATATTTTTCAGCCACAGCATCAGTTGATTGCTCCTTCGCATTTTCGACAAATTTTCCAATGAGGTTTTGCGTTTGACACATCCACCTGACACTGGCGGCAGACAACTTCTTTACAGTGTACGCAGACCATTTTATATGCCTGAAAGCGTGAAACCGCCTTCCCGCAAATATTGCAGTTTTCTTCCACCCTTCTCATTTTTTTGTACAGTTTATCATTATTTTTAGTTTTTTATTTTGTGATACTTCTCAAAACAGAGCAGGCTTTATTATGCCAAGATTTTCTACCGGCGCAAGCGCAATACTAAAGAATACTTTAGATTTTGATAAGTACAGTCAAAGGCTGACCGGCTTCTGCATTATATAAAATCCGAAAGCTATTTTGACCAGTTTTGTTTACTTCAAAAAAATCTTTTGCTTTAAATAATAAAAAAGATGTAATTGGATTTGATTTTGCAATTGGAATTTGCTTAAATTTGTCTATGCCAATAAAAAAGTTGGCTGACAAAAAACACAAAATATAAGAAAGACAAGTAATCATGGAAGAAATCAAACGCCTGTTATTGGAAGAAAAGGCGGCGCTTCTCGCGGACATTCGGGAAAAAACAGGCAAACAAAACAAAATACACAGTGATATCGGCGACGCCATCGATTCTTCTGTTGAAGAACAGGAGCGGGAATTAGACCTGTTACTACAGGATCGCGAACAGGCGAGACTGAAAGGCATTGAAAATGCTCTTCAACGTATGGAGTCTGATGACTTCGGTTACTGTGAAGAGTGTGGTGAAGACATTTCCAAAAAAAGACTGCTGGCAGTACCTTTGACCCGTATGTGCATCAATTGCCAGTCAACTGAAGAACGCAGCCGACTCGCGCAAAATGCTTTTTCCCGTGCAGACTACTCCAGTCAAGTTTTAAGTGACGAATAATTATTTAGCCTCACTCCGGAACCTTGGATTAGATTAGATGCAGCCTCAAGCTAACATCCCAGAGGCACTCACGGGTACCGACTCCAGTTGCATTAAGTTTGTTGATTAAAACCAATTACGAAAAACAGTGCCTGAATTTACAGTTTCTAATTCCGGAGCAGCATGGCCAATCTGCTGAATTATGACGCCGGCCAGTTACTGGCCTTTATTTTGGTACTGGTTCGTGTAAGTGGAATAATCTCTACAGCACCTATTTTCGGCAGTTCAGTTTCGCCGCCTCAAATAAAGATTGTGTTGAGTCTGATGCTGGCGCTGATTCTCTTCCCTTTCATTCCCACGATACAAGTTTTTCCTGATCGTCCGGACCACTATATTGTGCTGATCGCGAGTGAGCTGCTGATTGGCTTGGTACTCGGAATGATCGGCCGTTTTTTATTTGCTGCAGTCGAATTCGCCGGCACAGTTATCGGCTTTCAAATGGGACTCGGTATGGCCAACGTCTTTGATCCACAATCTCAGGAGCAGGTCTCCCTGGTGGGAAAATTCGAAAGCACGGTCGCGACACTCATTTTTTTAGCCATGGACGGACACCTGATTGTCATTCAGGCACTTGTCAGAAGCTACTCCATTCTGCCTCCGGGTGGTGCGAGAATCAACCAGCCTTTAGTTGATAAATTGACGGAGCTTTCCGCAAGTGTTTTTGTCATTGGCTTACAAATCGGCGCACCGCTGATTGTAGCTCTTTTTCTCGCTAACGCTATTGTCGGCCTACTAGCACGCTCGGTTCCACAAATTCAGGTTTTTGTGGTTGGTTTTCCTCTGACCTTATTACTCGGATTTTTGTTTCTGCTTTTCGGTATGCCCTTTTATGGACAAGCGGTACACAAGATGTTTGAGATGTTTGACACACAATTATTTAGTGTGCTTCAACTATTAGGTGGATAAGCCAAAAAATTAAAAAATGACAACTTACATTGAAGCACAGGTAGATAATAAACACGCGTCTGAATTGCGTGCTAATTTCAATACTTAAAGCACTTTTTCTTGAAAATCAATGGCAGAACAACAAGGTCAGGAAAAAACTGAGGCTCCAACGGAGAAAAAACGCAGAGAGTCGCGTGAAGAAGGGCAAGTCGCCTTCAGTAAGGAGCTCTCTTCCGCAGCTTTGCTGGCAGGAATTGTGCTCACGCTGGTGGCCACGAGCCCTTTTATCCTCGATTCATTTCGGGAACTCATGACAAGAATTTTCCGACAGATTGCATCTGCGGATGAATTATCCCTCAACAGTGTTTATACTTTGTCCGAAGAAATTCTCAGTACCATGCTCCCAGCATTCATACCATTCATTGCAGCTATTGTTTTTGTGGCTATTTTTGCTTCTGTTATCCAGGTTGGCTTGCAGATCACTTTCAAAGCCATTGCTCCTAAATTCAACAAATTAAGTCCCTTAACCGGAATCAAACGTCTTTTTTCATCACAGTCTCTGGCTGATTTTCTCAAGAGTATGGCAAAACTGATTATTGTCGGATTTGTCGGTTATTTAACATTCATGGATAAAATTACAGAATTGAACGGACTTTCGGTTTCAACTCCGGAGTCAATTCTCAAATACAATTTTACCGTGGTCGCGGAAGTTGCGGGAAAGATCGTGCTCGCGCTGGTGGCAATTGCAATTTTTGATTATTTTTATCAACGCTGGCATCATGAACAACAAATGATGATGACCAAACAGGAAGTCAAAGAAGAGACAAAACAAACAGAAGGTGACCCGCAGTTGAAAGCCAGAATCCGCCAGATTCAACGCGAAATGTCAAATGCGCGGATGATGCAGGAAGTGCCAAAAGCAGACGCGCTGATAGTCAATCCGACTCACTTCTCAGTTGCTGTGCTTTATGACCGTGATGTAATGGTAGCTCCTGAAGTCACCGCAAAAGGTGCGGATCACATGGCACTGCGGATGCGTACAATTGCCAGGGAAAATAATGTGCCCATCCTCGAACGTCCAGAATTGGCCCGTGATTTATATGCAAACGTAGAAATCGGTGAAGACATTCCGGAACGTTTTTACAAAGCAATTGCGGAAATACTGGCCTTTGTTTACAGGCTCCGGAAAAGATAAATTTTTTGCAGTCCTGCCCCTTTCAAAACTAATCCTCAGAGGATAGCCGGAATATTTTCCAAATTTTGTTTTTGGAGCATTATTTGCAACAGGCTGACCCGTGCGTTTCGTTTTTGAAACGCGGATATTTTTAACGACCTTTTGGTAATGGATGACCAGTGGCCGCAACAAGCATACCTTTAAATAATATAATCAGTAAGGCTGACATCGTTCTCGCCGCAGGCGTGATGTCAATGCTCCTGATAATGGTGGTACCCCTTCCACTTTTAGTTCTCGATCTACTTCTTGCTTTAAGCATCACAGTAGGAGTACTGATTCTCTTTGTAGCTTTATTTACGGAAAGTTCACTCGAGTTTTCCTCCTTCCCTTCTGTACTGCTCATTGCAACGATTTTCCGGCTTTCTCTTAATGTTGCCTCCACGAGGCTTATTTTACTGGAAGGTCATCAGGGGCCTGGTGCTGCGGGATCGATTATTAATTCTTTTGGAGAGTTTGTAGTCGGCGGAAATCAGATTGTTGGTATCATCATCTTCCTGATTCTGGTTATCATCAATTTTGTTGTCATCACCAAAGGTACAGGACGAATCGCGGAGGTTGCCGCACGTTTTACTTTGGATGCAATGCCTGGAAAACAGATGGCAATTGACGCTGATTTAAACGCGGGTCTGATTGATGAAGATGAAGCCCGTCTGCGGCGTTCAACCATTCAGCGAGAATCAGATTATTTTGGAGCACTTGACGGTGCCAGCAAATTTGTCCGCGGTGACACAATTGCGGGTTTGATCATCACCTCAATTAATATCTTGGGCGGACTGCTGGTAGGAATCACTCAGTTTGACATGTCTACCGGAGATGCTTTTGACGCTTACGCGACTTTAACGATTGGTGATGGACTCGTTTCGCAAATTCCCGCGCTGATAATTTCAATCGCCGCAGGTATTGCCGTCACCAAAGCTTCCGGTGAAAATAAAATTTCTGTTGATTTACAAAAACAAATTTTCAGTAATGTTCAGGCATTGTATGTAGTCTCCGCGGTTCTTGTTACTTTTTCATTAATCCCGGGCCTCCCTGCGGTTCCTTTTTTACTACTGGCAATAGTCACTTTCACGCTGGCGCAAATGAGTAAACGCTCCAATGTGCATATTGCCACAGAAGAACATCAGGAAGAACAGGCACGTCTACAGAAAGAATTGAGTGAAGAACCGGAAGATATTGAATCGCTGCTCACAATTGACATCCTCGGTCTGGAGCTGGGCTACGGAATGATACCGCTGGTGGATGAAGAACAGGATGGTGAACTGCTGAAACGGATCAAGGCAATCCGGCGGCAAATTGCCATTGATTATGGATACATCGTGCCTGCGCTGCATATCAAAGACAATCTTGAACTTTCTCCAGGTGAATATTCAATTACCATCAAAGGTATTGAGATTGCCCGTAATGAATTGATGATGGGACACCACCTTGCCATGAAGACTGGAGATGTTGATGAAGAGATTCCGGGCGTTGACACAGTTGAACCTGCATTTGGACTACCAGCAATCTGGATTGCGGAAGAAGATGAGGAGCGCGCTCAATTTGCCGGATACACAGTTGTTGACCTACCCACTGTTTTGGCCACACACCTGACAGAAGTCCTGAAAAATCATGCATTTGAATTTATCGGAAGACAAGAAACCCAGAAACTTATTGACTCTCACGCCAAGTCCGAACCAAAAGTTGTTGAAGAATTGATCCCTTCACTGGTATCATTAGGTGTTGTGCAAAAAGTTATGCAGAATTTACTTAAAGAACTCGTATCTATCCGTGACATGCATACGATTCTTGAGACACTGGCGGACGTTTCTCCAATCACCAAAGATCCTGATTTACTCACGGAACACGTACGTCAGAGTCTTTCAAGGCAGATAACCAGACAATATCAAACACCGGACGGGATGCTGCCCCTGATTACAATGAACCAGGATTTGGAGAATCAAATTGCCTCTGCAATCCAGGATTCTGGTCAAGGTGCATATCTTGGCTTGAACCCTAACATGGCACAGGCGATCATAAATGGGATCGACGGAATGATGGAGCAATTTACGATCAACAATTATCAGCCGCTTTTGCTTTGTTCACCATTGATTCGCCCGCATGTTAAAAAGCTGGTGGAGCGTTTTATTCCTAATCTTGTGGTACTTTCACATAATGAGGTAGCACAGGATGTCCGTATTGAAGCACTCGGCGTAGTTGAATTAAGCAGTTAAGCGAATATATATTGAGTTTCTGCTTTGTAGTTAAATCAACTCAAAACTCAAAACTAAAATCTGTTAAAAAGCAATCCTATGAATCTCAAGCGCTACCGCGTCAATAATATCAAAGAAGCTTTGAAATTCATCAAGCGTGATCTGGGACCAGACGCTCTGATCGTTTCTACCCGTCAGGTAAAAGAAGGCAAAGGGGCTTTTGGAATGTTCGGTAAAACAATGTTGGAGGTAACTGCTGCACCAGGTGAAAAGAAAAAAAACAGCTCTGCCCCAAAAGTACCGACTACAACAGCAATTGAAGCATACAGTGGCGGCGGTGCTGAAAACGCACTGGCTGATACATTCATGAGAGGTCAGAAAAATTCCGAGCTTTCGGTTACAGATCAAACACGGAACATGATGGTGCCGATACAACAAGAGCTGCAGGGTATTCGAATGACTTTAGGAGATTTGAGTTCACAGTCAAATGCTTTTGACGATCATCTGGCCGGTGAGCTGAAACACGAGCTTGGAGAGATGCGGCACATGCTGAATGTTTTAGCCTCACGGACGGGTAGCCTCAGTGATCCGGATCTTCCGGAAAATCTGCTGCTGTTATATCAGCAGATGAAATTCAGTGGTTTAGAAGAAAAGTTCGCCCGGCGGCTGGTTATGGAAGCGCAGCGTAATATGACTGAAGAGGATTTGGAAAATTTCGCTTACGTGAAAATTTTCCTGGCCCGTATGTTGATGAAAATAATTAAAATCACCAGAGGCCTTGAAGGGCTTAAACCTTCACAAAGAATAGTAGCATTGCTGGGACCAACCGGAGTCGGTAAAACAACCACTGTCGCCAAAATCGCCGCTGAGCAAATGCGGAAATACAAACGAAAAGTAGCGCTGATTTCTGTTGATACGAACCACCGATCATCCGCGGAACAACTTCGGGCTTTCGCCAAACTAATCAAAGTCCCGTTTAGTGTTGTTAAAGATAAAGCAGAGATGAACCGTCTTATCAACAGTTATGAAGATTATGATTCAATCATCATTGACACCGACGGCTGTTCTCAGCGTAATGACGCGCAATTGTACGAAATGCGTGAAATTTTTGACGAACGCGGACGTATCCATAACTCACTCGTACTGAGCGCGACGAGCAAAGACGTTGACATGAACGAAGTCACGAGGAAATTCGGCTGTATGCCGATAGACAGTATTATTTTCACAAAACTCGACGAAAGTGCCACTTACGGCTCCCTCTTCAACCATGCTATTCGTTTCAAAAAACCGCTCTCCTTTTTGACGTTAGGACAGAAAGTTCCTGAAGATCTTGAGGTTGCCTCAAGGGAACGTTTAGTTGATTTACTGCTGAACATTTCCGGAACATGAGAAATGAGTAGAAACCATGCCCACCACGAAAAACCCATACAACGAAAAAACTCAGCAGAGTAGAGAAGATCTACTCATTAAACATGCCCCTCTAGTTAAACGTGTGGTAACCAGAATGGCCGCCCGCTTTCCTCCGGGAGTGGACCATGAAGAGCTGTATCAAGTTGGCATGATCGGACTCCTGGACGCAGTTGACAAGTTTGATCCAACCCGGGATGTTAAATTTAAAACATACGCTGAATTTCGCATCAAGGGTGCTATCCTTGATGAATTGCGATCCATGGACTGGGTACCCCGGTCTGTGCGTGCCGCCACCAATGAGTGGGGCAAAGCGTGGCGCAGCCAGACCTTTGAATATGGACGTGAGCCGAGTGACCAGGAAATGGCGGATCATCTGGAAATGAATCTGGAGGAGTATCACGAATTTATCCTCAAAGCGAGTCCGACACCTTTAATTTCCATAGAAGAATTTAATGTACACTCCAACCAGGAAGACAGCGTAAGTTTGCTGGAAATTCTCGCTAAGCCCGGAGAGAAGGATCCTTTCGTTCTGCTTTCGATGCAACAAATGAAGAGCAAACTCGCGGATGCGGTTGCTGAACTTGAGGAGCGCGAACAGTTGGTACTTTCATTGTATTATCAGGAAGAAATGAACCTGAAGGAAATCGGCGAAATCCTCGGAGTTATTGAATCACGGGTTTCGCAAATAAGAACAAAAACAATCCTCAAGCTGCGCGCCAAGCTGCGTTTGATGACCAGAGACGGTATGGAGGATTAGCTGTCTGCTAAAAGCGAAATGCCGAATGACAATTCTGCAATAACTAAATTGCTTGAGGAAATGGTCGAACTGCAGCAGACCAAAGTTCTCAAAGTTGCCCGCGATATTATACCAGGCGCAACTCCGGAAGACATCCGTAACCCTCAGGATTTTCCGCAACTCTCCACCGACTCCCTTTTCAACTACGAAGACGGTATCCTCACCGGTTATCTTTCAATTCAGACCGCGTTACGCAACAGTAATAAAACATAAATTGGACAAGCCGTTTTTAGCTTTCATGCAGAATTAATTACGGTTAAGCTGAGGTGGTAAAATGATTTTCCGGAGCAGATCACTTGTTCCCGAAGATCAGCAATCATTTTTCTACTAACCCCTGAAGAAAGCAAAACTGATGTCAACAAAACCTATCAGCCGTTTTCCAGTTCCTGAACTCAAAGATTTACCCCAGGACATACATGAAAGAATCATCGCCGTTCAGGAAAAATCCGGATTTGTGCCAAACGTCTTCCTCGTGCTGGCTCAGCGTCCGGATGAATTCAGAGCGTTTTTCGCCTATCACGATGCCTTAATGGAAAAAGAAGGCGGTCTTACAAAGGGTGAACGCGAAATGATTGTGGTAGCCACTTCAGGCCTCAATCAATGTACCTACTGTGTTGTAGCCCACGGTGCGATCGTGCGAATTCGTGAAAAAAGTCCGAATCTCGCAGATCAACTTGCCACAAATTACCGCAAGGCGGATATCACTCCAAAACAGAAAGCAATGCTTGATTTCGCCGTCAAAGTCACTCTGAGTTCTGCTGAAATCAATGATGCTGATTTTGAAAAAATGCGAAAGCACGGATTTTCAGATAATGAAATCTGGGACACAGGGGCAATTTCCGCTTTCTTTGCGTTATCCAATCGTATGGCAAATTTAACAAGTATGAGGCCAAATGATGAGTTTTACCTGCTGGGTCGTATTCCAAGAAAATAGGCTTCAGTCGCCCTGCGGAACAATCGCTGTGAAACAAAATTATTTTGCCAGGCAACTGGCAAAAATTCTGGGACTGCTCTTAGCGTTTTGCTGGCTGAGTCAGTTGGCAATGGCTGAAACACTTTTGCTGAAAAGCAGCAAGGGCGTGCCTTTCCAGTTAAATAAAGTTGCGGATGGACTCGGAGTTCCGTGGGGTATGGTATTTATCGGTCCGGAACAAATTTTGTTCACTGGACGAAACGGTAAGATTGGAATTCTGGATACAGTAAGCAGTGTAATTACCAGAATCACAGGCGGACCGAAAGTTATGCATTCCGGACAGGGCGGTCTACTGGATGTTGCGGTTCCTCGGGGTTATTCTCAGGGGGGCTGGATTTATTTTACCTACAGCAAGGAACTGCAGGGAAAGGGCGTTACCACATTGGCTCGTGCCAGACTGAACGGTAAGCGTCTTGTTGCATTTCAAGATATGCTGATTACAAATTCCGCCAGCACTACCGGCAGACATTTCGGAAGTCGCATTACCTTTGATGGGACAGGACATCTTTTTTTCTCTGTTGGTGATCGCGGAGTACGTCCCAATGGTCAGGATTTATCCACACACGCTGGCTCGATTCTGCGTTTAACTTTAGACGGTAGTGTGCCTGAAAATAATCCTTTTGTGCAACAGAAAAACGCCCTGCCGGAAATCTGGAGTTACGGACACCGCAATCCGCAGGGAATTTTCTATGACAGAAAAAAGCGGCGTCTCTGGTCAATCGAGCATGGTCCACGCGGAGGTGATGAAATCAATCTCATCCTGCCAGGACGCAACTACGGCTGGCCCGTTATTTCATACGGTAAGGAATACTGGGGTCCAGTTCAAGTTGGAGAAGGTACGGAAAAAGAAGGCATGGAACAACCGGTCAAGTTCTATGTCCCCTCAATTGCACCCGGGAGTTTGATTGTCTATTCCGGAAAAGCCTTTCCTGCCTGGAAAGGAAATTTGTTTGCGGGTGCCTTAAAGTTGACTCACCTGAATCGTGTAGAAATTGATTCATCAGGCAGGGCTGTTGCAGAAGAAAGACTTCTGGAAGGACTTGGAGAACGCATCCGCGCCCTGCTAGAAAGTCCTCAAGGATGGCTTTATTTTTCAACTGACAGTGGAAGAATCTTTAGACTAAGACCACTTTAAAATAATCAATAAATTATTTAAAAAATTTCGCAGCAGAATCAGAGAAATCAAAGGAGGTCATTTGAAAAAGGCAGTCATCATAGGTGTCGGAGCAGAGCAGGGATTAGGAGCTCAACTGGCTAAACGTTTTGCCTCAGAAGGTCTGCATGTTTTTATCGCCAGTCGATCTCAGTCCAGACTTGACGCTTTGACAGTTGAAATTGAACAAGCAGGAGGAAAAGCCACTGCAGTCTGCGCTGACGCAACCAACGAGGAGCAGGTGATAAAGCTTTTTAAAAAAGCAGGCAACGGTCTAATCCTGGCAATCTATAATACCGGCAACAATTATCCAGGTCAAATCATTGATATGGATGCAGAATATTTCAGAAAAAGCTGGCAATCATGCTGCTTTGGAGGTTTTCTATTTGGCCGAGAGGCTGTCCGTCGCATGGTCCCGTCCGGTAAAGGGACTCTGCTATTCACCGGTGCAAGTGCTTCACTACGGGGACGTGCCAATTTCGGCGCCTTCAATTCTGCAAAGGCAGGATTGCGTACTCTTGCTCAGGCGATGGCCAAGGAATATGGTCCAAGGGGAATTCATGTGGGGCATATTATAGTTGACGGTGCCATAGCCGGTGACAAGATTAAACGTCATCTTCCTGAACTTGCAGAAAAACTGGGAGAAGAAGGAATGATAAATATCGAAGGTATTGTTGACAGCTACTCATACCTCTATAATCAGTCGCCACGGTCATGGACGTTTGAACTTGACCTGCGTACCTCAATTGAAAAATGGTAGAAATGAAAACATTTTTCAGCTCCCGTACCTGAATTTTTACTATTGCATTAAAAAATATGGGATCATTTGACCGAATACCGATAATCGATATAGGAGAAATAAACCAAATTGATGGACCTGGAATCAAATCTATAGTTCGGCAGATACAAAAAGCATACGGAACGGCCGGATTCGCTTATATCGTAAATCACGGTGTGGATCCATTCTTGATCAAACAACTTTTTCAAAAATCTATTGAATTTCACTCACTGTCTTACGAGGAAAAAATTAAGATTGAACTGAATGAACTGCATAGAGGATTTATTCCTATCAACACTTCAACTGACAAGAATTCCAAACTGGCAGTAGTAACTAAACCAAACCAGAGTGAGTCATTCATTATGATGAGAGAAGCGGACAGGAACGATCCCGCAGTAAAATCGGGAGACTATCTAGCCGGCCCTAACCAGTGGCCGGAAGAATTGCCTGGTTTTCAGGAAACATTGACCAACTACTTCGATGTACTCACTCAACTTTGTCACAAAATATGTCGTGCAATTTCTTTAGCTCTAGGAACCGACTTAAAAACTTTTGCCGCAGAATTCAATCCACCTACAACATTTCTGCGCTTAATAAAATATCCGCCAATACTCCAAAATGAATCGAGTAATCTTTACGGCTCTGCTCCGCACACAGACTTCGGTTGTATTACGATTCTAGCTCAAGATGAAACAGGAGGCTTGCAGGTAAAAAATACTGATGGTCAATGGATCGATGCTCCATTTATCAAGGATTCGTTTGTAATGAATATCGGCGACATGCTGCATCGCTGGAGCAACGGATTATTAATTTCTACGCCTCATCGCGTGATAAACAGTACTGGTCAAGAGCGTTTTTCTTGTCCTTTTTTCTTCGAGCCAAATGTTAACGTAAAAGTATCGCCATTGCCTAGTTGTATAACCCATCGCCGACCAAAGCAGTTTGATTCTATTATTTACGGTGAATTTCTTCGTACCGAACTGCAAACTGGATATGATAGACACGCAGTTAATAATTAGCATAGGGAAATAATCATCTCTTTTTATTTACAATGAACCCGTCCTGCCGAGAAAATATGAAAAAGCTTTCTGTAGGCGCAATCTTCTTTTTGTTGAATTTTAACTGTTGGGGATTGAATCTAAATTTTGCAAGCGAACCCACAGAAATCGGGAGTGTTTTAGAGCTGAAACGGCAAGGCTGGGAAGTTCTTGAAAAGCAGAGCGAAGTCGAATCACGCCCCGGACTGAAACCATATCAGAACCTCGAACGTGAAATTCAGGTTGTCAAATATAGTCTACGGAAAGGCAAGGAGTTTCTTTTCTGTCTTGTTGAATATGACAGCCAGTTGGATACTATCCGTGAAGCCTGCGATGTCAGTCAAGAAAAAGCTGAAAAGCGCCTTGCTCGCTAGGACTTTCACATTTGATAATTCATTACTCTTGAAAATCTTTTGTATTCTCATTCATTGTCATTCCCGTGAAAGCGGGAATCCGCTGGCGATGCTTAAAAACATTTAACAACCTGAGCGATAAGCTGCTATCTTATTGTAGTCTACACTAAAAATGATTTGAGCGTCTTACACATCTACTTGACATTATACTGCTATCACCAGATACTCCGCCAGAAGAAATGACGCACTGTCACAGGACTGAGCTGAGTACTTAAATAATTATTAAATAAAAACTCACAACAAAAAGAAAAGGGAATAAATGAAAACAGAGACACGTACCGAAATCGAAGCCGCCGTTTTTCGCAGGCTAATCGATCATCTTGATTCACGCAAAGATGTGCAAAACATTGACCTGATGAATCTTTCAGGTTTTTGCCGCAATTGTCTGGCAAAATGGTATTCTGCGGAGGCGGTGGAACGTGGGGAGGAGGTCAATGTTGATTCCGCGAAAGAAATTGTCTATGGCATGACATACGGAGAGTGGAAAGAAAATTATCAGAAATAATAATCATCTGCTTCAATCTGCCTATTTATAAGGACAAATATATGAAAACACGAAAACTCGGTGCCGGCGGCCCTGAGGTCTCAGCGATAGGCCTGGGCGGAATGAGCTTTACAGGGTTCTTCGGCCCTACCAATAAAGCAGAAAGCTTCAAATGCCTCGACGCCGCAAGGGATCATGGTATAACTTTTCTCGATACAGCTGAAATGTACGGCAAAGGTTTATCCGAAGAATTGATTGGGGAATACCAGCAAGTCCGTGGTCATAATTTTAAGATTGCAACCAAAGGTGGAATCGTTATTGGCGGGAAGCGGGGTGAAAATGACAATTCGGAAACGGCACTGCGTAGAGCACTTGAAGGCTCGCTGAAACGACTTAGGGTTGAGCAAGTGGAGCTTTACTACATTCACCGCCGTGACTGGTCGATTGAGATTGAAGACGTTGCGGTGACTCTGGCCAAATTCAAAAGGGAAGGTAAAATAGGCGGTTTCGGCTTTTCGGAAATTGCCCCATCCTCGCTGCGCCGTGCGCACGCGGTGCATCCGGTAACGGCGGTACAAAATGAATATTCGCTCTGGACACGTTATCCTGAACTGGGAATGCTGCAAACCTGCCGTGAACTCGGTGTGACTTTTGTGCCTTTCTCTCCTTTGGCAAGGGGAATGTTAACTAATTCCTACCCAGAGCCAGCCAAATTCACTGAAACAGATTTCCGCAAAAACATGCCGCGCTTCCTGGAACCGAATTTTTCTACCAACTGTAAATTGATTTCCGTTTTCCGGGACTTTGCTCGTTCGCGGGGCTGGAGCACAACTGAAGTCGCCCTGGCCTGGGTTCTGGATCAGGGAGAGCATCTTGTGCCCATTCCCGGAACACGAAGCGCTGCGCATCTGAAAGAATGGGTGGGAGCTTCTGAAATTAATTTCAGCAATGAAGACCGAGCGGAAATTGAACGAATTCTTCCGGTTGGTTTCGCACATGGTGACCGCTACTCAGATGAGCAGATTGTGGGTGTTGAACGTTATTGTTGAAAATATGAACCGGACAAACTACAACACAAGTTGTCATTCCCGTGCAAGTATGAATCCAGTGGTGTTGCTGCAAAAAATGCTTGCAAACAGAACGTTGTCCGGGTTCCGAATCAAGTCAAGGATGACAAAATATGTGGGGCATGATGTGTATATTATTTCTGCAAGAAATATCGCGTTCCCTTAAATCAGAAATAATAACAATGGAAATGAGCCCAGTTCTGGAAATATTCAGCGATTTCGTCTGACCGTGGTGCTACCTCGTCACCGGGCGTGTCGAACGATTGAAAAAGAAATACGGACTCACAGTAAGTTGGACACACTTTCCGTTGCATCCAGAAACTCCGGATTCAGGGCTTTCGCTGGAGGAGCTGTTCAAGGGACGGGGTTATGATATCGATGAGATGAAGCAACGCATGTCCAGTTTGATGACCGAGGAGAAACTTCCTTACGGAAACCGTAGCCACACCTATAACAGCCGGCTAGCGCAGGAACTATCAAAGTGGGGCGAATCTTTTCCTGAAGGTGAAGAACTTAACCTGAAACTCTTTGAGGCGTATTTCGTAGAGGGCTATAACCTCGCCGAACCGGAAGTCCTACTGGACGTAACTCAGGCAGCAAGGTTGTCCCGTGAAGTTGCTGAGGGGGTGATCAGGGAACGCCTTTTCAGGGATGCGGTTAACGCAGATTGGCGGCGTGCGCACGAGTTTGGTGTCACCGGAGTACCAACCTTCGTTTCTGGAAACCGGGGACTTGTGGGGGCGCAGCCTTATGAGGCCCTGGAGCAGTTGATTCAAGCGAAATGAACCAAAATCATTTCTGAATCTACTTTTCAATTCTCGAACACTTTACTCTTTGGATTACAAACTGAGCCCAGTTCTGCTTGCCATTCGTCTTCCATGTTTTTTTCCGGGCCCTCCTGTCTTAAGCTAAATCATCACTTTTATCATTCCAAACATTAATTCCAATAGTAATACAAACTGTAATAATTAAGTACAAGCTGATAGTGACCAAAGCGGAAAAGAAATCCATTGTTGCAAATAACAAAATAAACAGAACTCCAAACTGTACAAGAGGATAATCCGGATAAATATTCCAAATAATTTGAAATATTTCTTTTCTGCTTTTGTATATGTTTTTCAGAATTACAGTCACATCCTCTTTGTCAAGCTCAGTAACAGGTTTTTCTCCTAGCTCTGAAAAAACATGCAATTTTAGCAAAGAAACAGCCGATTTAGTGTTTTTTTCTTGTGATTGTGGAGCTTGTTGAATTTCCTCTTGCAGAAAAATTTGTTGTGGTATTGTGGCCTTTGGCTTTTCTACTGTTTCATGAACCTGCTCACGCTGTAGAGATTTTTTCTCTTTTTTTTCCTGAATGGGATTTACACCCTCCTTTATTTTCCTTTTTGCCTGGTCCCGTTTGGTTCTGGCAACTGCCAGTGAAACTTCAGGCCAGACTCCTAAAGAAGATGATTTCTGTTTACCATCGAATCTAAAATCGAATCTCCAGTATTTTGATCCATTTGAGTGCACCAGCAGATACAAACCTCCGCCATCGGACAGCTTGAATTGCTTAGTTTTAGGTTCAACCTTTTTGACTGCTGACTCAGTCAGTTTATCCTGTTTCATGTTTTAGTTATGCTGGTAAATTAAATAATATTATGAAAGCAAATATTATACCAGTATTTTTACCATCAATAGCAAATAACGGCAAGCCTTATTTGAGTAGAAGCATTTTTCAATAATGCATGGTTTCTCAGCTATAATTATTTTACCAGCATTTTACCAGCGACGGCCATACTTAGAAAAAGGATTACGTTTTCGTTTTGACATTTAAACTCAACGTTTTTATTGCAACGGGCTTTCGCCCAGCACCTGTTCCAGCTCTGCAAGAAGATGTTGCGCGTCACGCTGGTTAAAAACCATGGGCGGTTTGAATTTGAGTACGTTGTGTCCAGGTCCTTCAGTACTGAGCAGAATCTTCCGTGATTTCATTCTTTCTACAACGTAGTCAGCCTGAAGCGGTGCAGGTTCTCTTGTTTCAGGATCAAGTACTAGTTCAACTCCAAGGAAAAAACCTTCTCCGCGTACATCTCCAATCAGTGGAAAAGATTCTTTCAATGCTTCAAGTTTCTCTTTCAGCCAGTTGCCTGTTTCCAGTGCATTTTGCCGGAGTCCCTCCTTTTCCATAATATCCAGCACAGCCATACCCACAGAGCAGGAAACGTGGTTTCCGCCGAATGTATTAAAATATTCCATTCCGTTAGCAAATGCTTCCGCAATCTTCCGTGTAGTAATAACAGCTCCCAGTGGGTGTCCGTTGCCGATCGGCTTGCCGAGAGTGACAATGTCCGGAACCACGTCCTGCAGTTCAAAGGACCAGAAATGCTTTCCGGACCTAGCAAAACCAACCTGGACTTCATCGGCAATGCAGAATCCGCCGTGCTGCCTAACATTTTGGTATGACTGCTTCAGGAAGCCATCTGGAAGAGGAACGTGCCCGCCGCAGCCAAGCATGGATTCGCAGATAAACGCTGAGGGTTTTTCCCCTTTTTCGGAAAGTGTTTTACAAATTTTTTCGACCTCATCTGCATAAAGCGATCCTGCAGTTTCAGGATCCCTGTGCAGACCTCGATACAGGTATGGCATTGGAATTTCATGCACCCATTTTGGAGGGCCAGTTCCACCCGGTCCGTTATGTTTGTAGGGGCTAATATCTATATTTGCTTTTGTATTACCGTGATATGCTTCCTCAAGCACAATCATATCTTTTTGTCCACTGACTGTGCCGGCAATCCTCAAGGCGAGCTCGTTGGCTTCACTGCCGGAACAAACTAAAAAACAAGTGTCGAGCGGTTCTGGAAAGAGGTTGCAAAGACGTTCTGCATACTCAATATTAATTGTATTAAGGTAACGTGTATTGGTGTTCAAAACATAAGCCTGATTGCCCAGCGCTTTTGCAATTTCTGGATGAGAGTGCCCTACGTGTGCCACATTGTTGACGCAGTCCAGATAAAACTGTCCCCTGGAGTCAATCAGCGATTGAGCCTTGCCCCGAACAATTACCAACGGATCCTGATAAGACAGACTCAGCGAAGACCCAAAAATATTTTTCCGCCTGTTCAGCAGTTTCCCAGAATAAATTTCCTCAGCTGTACTTTCGCTACCAAGCCCCAGCATCTTGCCAGGATCAGGACAAATGCTGCTCCAGACTTTTTTTTCGAAAGGCGGTGCTACTCCAGGGTAGTTACCGTCGTAATCAAACAGATCGAGGATAATCTGAAAGTGAACATGCGGAAGCCAGC
>Ga0208959_1000087_pt1 | contig 20105 bp, 19 predicted proteins | sample AOAMet2_C27A4_80_2_FD_188077 | JGI IMG/M metagenome (GOLD analysis project Ga0208959, IMG submission 188077) | Ammonia-oxidizing marine microbial communities from Monterey Bay, California, USA - C0912_C27A4_80 (SPAdes) | ecosystem: Environmental > Aquatic > Marine > Intertidal zone | place... | reverse complement strand
GCTCAGACAGAGCATACAATTTTAGTGACTGAAAATGGTTATGAGATTCTAACACTTAGGGATGAAGAACTCAATCAATAACCACTTATATTAAGCTCTCGAGTCTCATATTGACAATACAGCTTGTGTTAAAATAACTCTTTTTTGTATTTATCTTCAAGTTCAGTGAAGCGCTTAAGAAATTACTTTATATCCGGGCTTTTATTTTGGATTCCACTTGCTCTAAGTGTACTCCTTATCAAATTCTTTTTAGAAATTGTAAATAACCTTGTTCCAGCTAGACTCCTGCCCGAATCTCTACTAAATCTAGATACCACTATTCCAGGGTCTGGAATTGCTTTAGTTATTTTAGTTATCCTTATTACCGGGGCCCTTGTTACAAATATCTTGGGTCGCAAACTACTCGACTTATGGGAGCGTGCGTTAAACAAAATACCTGGTTTTAGAAATATTTATAACGCACTAAAGAAAATCTCTTCAACTGTTTTAAACACATCAAGTGAAAGCTTTAGAAAAGCATTTTTAATTCAATATCCAAGTAAGGGAATCTGGGTTATTGCTTTTCAATCGGGTGACTATAAAGGTGAGGTAGAAAGCATTATTGGGAAAGATGTTATTAATTTGTTTGTTCCGACAACACCTAACCCGACTTCAGGCTTTTTTGTGATGATTCCAAAAAAAGATGCAGTCGAGTTACAAATGAGTGTTGAAGAGGCGTTTAAGCTAGTTATATCAGCAGGTGTTGTGACACCTGAAAATTTAAAAATTAAGGAAAAAAAATGAGGACACATTTTTGTGGTGAACTAAATAAGTCGGCTCTTGATTCACAAGTAAAGCTTTGTGGTTGGGTCAATAGGAGACGAGACCATGGAGGTGTAATATTTCTTGACGTTAGAGATAAAAAAGGAATCGCTCAAATTGTTATCAATCCAGATACTGCAGATACTTTTAAATTGGCCGAAACGATTAGGAATGAGTTTGTCCTTCAGATAACTGGCCAAGTTGTTGCTAGGGCGAGTGAGATGGTTAATAGTAAAATTCCAACTGGTGAAATAGAAGTCCTTGCTTCACACATTGAAATATTAAATGCGTCAAAACCCATTCCCTTTCAACTTGATTCGATGGAAACTTCTGAGGAGGTGAGACTTAAATATCGTTATTTAGACCTCAGAAGAGATGAGATGCAAAAGCGCTTACGTCTCAGATCAGAGGTAACGCACTTTATGCGTGACTTTATGGATAGCAATGACTTTCTAGATATTGAGACGCCTTTTTTAACTAAAGCAACGCCAGAGGGAGCAAGAGACTATCTCGTTCCATCAAGAACACACGAAGGTAACTTCTTTGCTCTTCCTCAATCGCCACAACTTTTCAAACAGCTCCTAATGATGTCTGGTTTTGAAAGATACTATCAAATTGTTAAATGCTTCAGGGACGAAGACTTAAGGGCAGATCGTCAACCTGAATTTACTCAGCTTGACGTTGAAACATCCTTTATGAATGAAGATGAAATTACCTCACTCATGGAAGAAATGATAAGAGGACTTTTCAAAGATGTGGGCAGTATTGATCTACCTTCGAAATTTCCAACGATTACCTATAAAGAAGCCATTAATCTTTATGGTGTTGATAGGCCTGATATGAGAATTCCACTTCATATGGTTGATGTGAATGACATCATGAAAGATGTTGAATTCAAAGTTTTTTCAGGGCCTGCAAATAATAAAAATGGAAGAGTTGCTGCGCTCAAAGTTGAAGGTGGGGCGTCAATCAGTCGTAAGCAAATAGATGACTATACAAAGTATGTAAGCATCTATGGTGCTAAGGGCTTAGCTTATATTAAACTTAATGAAGATGGGCCCTCATCTCCCATTATTAAATTCCTAGGTGACGATGTCACTCAAAAAGTCATTGACCTAACAGAAGCAAAAACTGGAGATATTATCTTTTTTGGCGCTGATAAATCTAAAGTAGTCAATGAAGCTCTTGGTAATTTAAGGGAAAAACTTGGTCATGATTTAAACCTCTACAATAAAGAATGGGCTCCTATTTGGGTTCTCGACTTCCCTATGTTTGAGGTTGCTGATGATGGCTCTCTTAATGCCATTCATCATCCATTTACTGCGCCAAGTGTTGACTCAAAAACACTGATAGATAACCCCGAAGAATCACTCTCAAGGGCATATGATTTAGTTATAAACGGTTCTGAAGTTGGAGGTGGATCAATTCGTATTCACCAGAGTGATATGCAGAAAACTGTTCTTACACTTCTTGGTATTGATGACGAAGAAGCAAAAGAAAAATTTGGATTTTTACTTGATGCGCTTGACTATGGTTGTCCGCCCCATGGTGGTATAGCTTTTGGCTTAGACAGGCTAGTCATGACCCTTAGTCAAACTGAATCGATTAGAGATGTTATTGCATTCCCTAAAACGCAAACTGCGGCATGTTTATTAACTGACGCCCCCTCAAGTGTATCTAAAGCACAGCTTAAAGATTTAAACATTAAGGTGACTCTTCCGACTAAAGTTTAATAATGCAAAACATTGAAATAGAACAATCGATTGAAAATTCAATTAAAGATGCACTTAAGGAAAATAACGCAACTTTGGTTGCCCATTACTACGTAAGCTCTGATCTTCAGACCTTGGCTGAAGAATCGGGAGGTATTGTCTCGGACTCTCTTGAAATGGCAAGATTTGGTCAGAATAGTGATGCTGATACAATTATTGTTGCAGGGGTTAAATTTATGGGAGAAACTGCTAAGATTTTATCTCCTGAAAAGCGTGTTCTCGTTTTAGATACTGAAGCAAACTGCTCACTAGATTTATCATGTCCAATAGACGAATTTTCAAAATTTTGTGATCAAAACTCTGATCATGTCGTTGTTGTCTACGCAAACACTTCTGCAGAAGTAAAAGCCAGAGCGGACTGGGTTGTAACTTCTGGTAGCGCACTAAAAGTGGTCCAAAAGTTACACGATGAAGGGAAAAAAGTTCTCTGGGCCCCAGATAAACACCTAGGTCACTATGTGCAATCGATGACAGGTGTGGAGATGCTCATGTGGGATGGAGCTTGTATTGTTCATGAAGAATTTAAAGCAGAAGGACTCCAAAGGCTTATGGAGATACATCCAGAGGCTGGTGTATTGGTCCACCCTGAATCACCCAAAGAGGTGATCGCACTTGCTGATATTGTTGGATCGACAACTCAGCTTATCAATGCCGCTGCATCAAGGCCTGAAAACACCTTTATAGTTGCAACTGATAACGGAATTTTCCATAAAATGAAAGAGGTAGCACCTCACAAAAAATTTATTGAAGCCCCAACTATGGGAGAGGGAGCTGATTGTGAATCATGTGCTCACTGTGGCTGGATGGCAATGAATAACCTTGAAAAATGCTTAGATACTTTAAATACTGGTAATAATGAAATCCTCATCAATAATCAAATTATTGATAAAGCAAAAAATTCAATTCAGCGCCTTCTGGACTTTACTAAGTAACTATAGGAGAAACTTTAAGAAAATGGCAGGACACAGCAAATGGCACAATATTCAACACAGAAAAGGTGCGCAAGATGCTAAGCGTGGAAAAATCTTCACCAAGCTCATTAAAGAAATTGTTGTAGCGGCAAAAATGGGTGGCGGGGTCCTAGAAAATAATCCCTCTCTTCGTGCTGTAATAGACAAAGCTCTAGCAGCAAATATGAAAAGAGATACCATTGAAAATGCTGTAAAGCGAGGCTCGGGTGATTTAGATGGTGAAAACTATGAAGAAATTCGCTACGAAGGCTATGGCCTTGGTGGCACTGCTATTATGGTAGATTGTCTGACTGATAACAAAAACCGTACCGTTTCTGATGTTAGGCATGCATTCAGTAAACATGGTGGAAACCTTGGAACAGACGGCTCAGTATCCTACATGTTCTCCAAACAAGGTTTTATAAGCTTTGGTACTGGGGATGAGGACACAATTATGGAAATTGCAATTGAAGCAGGAGCAGAAGATATTATCTCTAATGAAGATGGGTCAATTGATGTTGTGACGACTCCAGAGAATTTTTTTCCAGTCAAAGATGCATTAATTGCTAAAAACCTTATACCTGATCATTCACAGATCACTATGGAGCCAGCTAATAGAATCGAACTCAATCTTGAGGATGCAGATAAATTTATGAAGCTAATTGATAGACTTGAAGATCTTGATGACACTCAGGAAGTCTATCATAATGCTGATATTTCAGACGAAATACTGTCTGAACTATGATCGCTTTTCATACTGGAATTCAAGCGCTTAGAAATTTTAAAGTAAAAGCACTTAATAAGAAAATTAGTGCCCTCATCCCTAACATTGAGCTAATCTCTTCTGAATATATTCACTTTATTGAATCAAAAAATGATCTCAACACTTCAACCAGATCTTCTCTTGATAAACTCTTAAATTATGCTCCAAAAGCGAATCTACTAAACTCAAACTTCCAAATTACAATTACACCGAGAATAGGAACTATTTCACCTTGGTCCTCTAAAGCATCCGAAATATGCAAACTTTGTGGATTACTGGATATCAAAAGACTAGAAAGAGGCATAACTTATCATTTCACCCGAAGCACTAATGACAAAGAATTAAAAACTATCCTTGAATTCGTGATGGACAAAATGACTGAATCCTATCTTGAAAATATTGAGGATTCAAAATTATTATTTAATGAACTTCAACCCAGCAACTTTGATAGTATTGATATTCTTGAAAATGGTAAATCAGCCATCCTTAAGGCTAACATTGAGCTTGGACTTGCATTAAGTGAAAGTGAAATTAATTATCTATTTGATAGCTTTAAAGGCTTACAAAGAAACCCTAGAGATATCGAGTTAATGATGTTTGCTCAAGCAAACTCTGAACACTGCAGACATAAAATCTTTAATGCTGACTGGACAATTGACTCTGAAAAACAGGCGATTTCACTTTTTGGTATGATCAAAAATACTTATCATCAAAATCCTGATGGTCTTTTATCAGTCTACAGTGATAACTCTGCAGTTATGAGTGGCTATAAATCAGACTTCTTCGAGCCTGATGATGAAGGTATCTATAAGACATCAAATGCTGAAAAAGCAGTCCTTATGAAAGTTGAAACACACAACCACCCTACTGCGATTGCTCCAGATCCTGGAGCAGCAACCGGCTCTGGGGGTGAAATTAGGGACGAAGGGGCTACAGGGAGAGGCTCTAAACCAAAAGCCGGTCTATGCGGCTTCTCAGTATCAAATTTAAAGATACCTAATTCAACTCAGGACTGGGAAAAGGATTATGGAAAGCCAAACCAAATAGCATCGGCACTTGATATTATGATTGATGCACCAATTGGCGCCGCATCCTTTAACAACGAATTTGGAAGGCCCAATACTTGTGGGTACTTTAGAACCTATGAGCAGCGATCTTATAATGAAGAGGTAAGAGGCTACCATAAGCCAATCATGCTCGCAGGTGGTATCGGAAATATTAAGAAGAACCATGTTGATAAAGGTGCAATCTCGAATGGAGACAAGATTATTGTGCTTGGAGGACCTGCGATGCTTATTGGTCTTGGAGGGGGAGCAGCCTCGAGTGTAGGAAGTGGTGATCAAAATGAAGATCTCGATTTTGCTTCTGTTCAAAGAGCCAACCCAGAAATGCAAAGACGCGCTCAAGAAGTGATCAGCGCTTGTGCCAATTTGGGTGATGCAAATCCAATTGTATCAATCCATGACATTGGAGCTGGTGGCCTTTCAAATGGAATACCTGAACTGGTAAATGACTCAAAAAAAGGTGCAAAGCTCCAATTAAGGTCAATACCCAATGACGAAAAAAAAATGTCCCCTCTAGAAATATGGTGTAACGAGTCTCAAGAAAGGTACGTCATTGCAATCAAGGAAAAAAGTATTGATCTGTTTAATGAGATTTGCGTTAAAGAGAGAGCACCTTACGCAGTCCTTGGAAATGCAACTGATGACAGACATTTAACGCTTGAAGATTCATATTTTGATAATAAACCTATCGATCTAGAGATGTCATTACTATTTGGCTCATCCCCTAAAACTCATAAAGATGTTGCTACCCTGCCTAATGCTGAAAAATCCTTTGATGCGAGTAATATTTCTATAAGCGATGCCATTGATCGGTTATTAGCACTTCCTACAATAGCGAGTAAAAAATTTTTAATTACGATTGCAGATCGATCAGTGACCGGCCTTATTGCTAGAGACCAAATGATTGGGCCTTGGCAAGTACCGGTAGCAGATTGCGCTATATCACTCTCAGATTTCACGGGCTATCAAGGGGAGGCAATGTCTATTGGTGAGAAAACGCCACTATCTCTTATCAATGCAGCTGCAGCAGCAAGAATGAGTGTTGGAGAGGCGCTGACTAATCTAATGAGTGCATACATTGAGGATATTAAACACATTAACTTATCTGCAAACTGGATGTGCGCCAGTGGGCATCCGGGTGAAGATGCAAAACTTTATGAGGCAGTTAAATCGATTGGGATGGAGCTTTGTCCTGAGCTTGGACTAACTATTCCTGTTGGAAAAGACTCCATGTCCATGAAGAGCTCTTGGGATGAGAATGGGGAAAGTAAATCAGTTACAGCTCCTCTTTCACTTATTATTAGTGCCTTCTCAAAAACACCTGATACCAGACAGCAAATTACACCTTTACTTGCTAATGAAATAGAGTCAGAACTTTTTTTAGTTGATCTTGGATTAGGAAAAAATAGAATGGGGGGATCGTGCTTAGCACAAGTATTTAACCAAATTGGAAACGATGCACCCGATCTTGATGACCCGAAACTTTTCTCTCAATTCTTCTCATTAATCAACACATTAAACAAAGAGAATTTAATTACTGCTTATCACGATCGATCTGATGGTGGCGCCCTAATCTCTCTATTAGAGATGGCGTTTGCGTCTCATTGTGGTTTAGAAATTTATACTTCAGACCTCTTACCTGAGCTATTTAACGAGGAGCTGGGATGCATCATTCAGATTCCAACAACTAACATTAATAGAGTTCTTGACTCTCTAAAAGATATTGGACTCAAAAACTCAACCAAAAGAATTGCTAGAATTAATTTAAATGATGAAATTGTAATCTATCATGAAAATGATATCGTTTTTCAAGACAAGAGAAAAAATCTTTATAAAAAGTGGTCTTCAACCTCATACGAAATTGCAAAATTAAGGGACAACCCAGAATGCGTCGAATCTGAAAATATTGAAATCCTTAAGGACTCGAGTGGTCTCAAAGTTCATCCAACATTCGATCTCAATGAATCTATTATTACTCCTTATATAAATTTTGGTACAAAGCCAAAAATTGCTATCCTAAGAGAACAAGGAATTAATGGACATATTGAAATGGCAGCTGCTTTTACTCAGGCCGGTTTTGAAGCAACTGATGTTCATATGAGTCAGATTCTTTCTGGAAAAATATCCTTATCCAGCTTTAAGGGGTTGGCCGCTTGTGGAGGATTTTCCTATGGAGATGTTTTAGGTGCTGGAAGAGGCTGGGCAAATTCGATTCTTTTAAACAGCCTAGCCAAAGATGAGTTTTCTGAATATTTTTTAAGATCTGATAGTTTCACTTTGGGGGTGTGTAATGGCTGCCAAATGATTTCTAATCTTCAATCAATCATTCCAGGGTCAACAGCCTGGCCCTCCTTTGAGAAAAACACATCAGAACAATTTGAGGCGCGTCTTACAGGCGTCAAAATTAGTAATTCGAAATCTATATTCTTTAGTGGAATGGAAGGCTCAATCATGCCTATAGCAATTGCACATGGAGAGGGTAAAGCTAGATTTGACTCTAAAACTAAAATTACTAGTATTGCTATGCAGTATGTTGACTATTCTGGAGATCCATCTAAAGTATATCCACACAATCCTAATGGCTCTGAAAACTCTGCAGCAGGCATTTGTGATGAATCTGGCAGAATTACAATCATGATGCCCCACCCTGAAAGAGTTTTTCGAACAGTTCAAAACTCTTGGCATCCAAATGAATGGCAAGAGAGATCGCCGTGGCTTAGAATGTTTGAAAACGCTAGGAAATGGATTGACTAAATATAGCTATAGAGACCCTTATCTAAATGACGCCTTATAAAGTTATCAGGAGCAATAGAAGAACCCTAAGTATTTCAATTAATGAAAATGCTGAATTGATTGTGCGAGCCCCTCATCTACTTTCAATGAATAAAATTCATGACTTTATTAATGAAAAGAAAAAATGGGTCAACAAGCAACAAAAGATTATCAATAATCGTTTAAGTGATAGCGCCTTTGATAAAGATATGGCTTTAATGTTAGGATCCTTATATCCCATTAAAATAAAAACGGATCAATCCAAAAAATTAACTTTCAATGGTGAAGAATTTTTAGTGTGTTCAAGTGATCAAGAGTTGATTCACTCATCTCTAAAGAAATGGTACAAAAAAAAATTTAGAGAGGTTGCTATTCCAAGGCTTACTTATTTTGCTGATAAATACAATTTATGTGTAAACCAAGTTCGAATCAAAGAGCAGAAAACATTGTGGGGCTCTTGCTCATCCAGGAATAATATTAATCTAAACTACCTTTTAATTATGGCTCCCATGAACGTCATTGACTATGTCATTATTCATGAACTAGCACACACAATTCACAGGAATCATTCATCTCATTTTTGGAAAACTGTTGAATCAATGATGCCTAACTTCAAAGAAGCTAAAACTTGGCTAAAGGATTACGGCTACAAACTAAGAAAACTTTAATTTAATTAGCTATTGTATTTTTCAACAGCCTCTTGCATAGCATCCTTAAGGGTATCCTGCTCAGCCATTTCAATAATAATATCACCGCCGCCCACTAATTCAGAGTTGAAATAGATTTGGGGAAATGTAGGCCAATCAGCAAAGTCTGGGAGACTTTGAAAAACTTCTTGATCTTCAAAAATATTAACGTAAGCAAACTCAACTCCAGTTGATGCTAAAGTTTGAGATGCACGTGCAGAAAATCCACACTGAGGAAACTGTGGTGTTCCTTTCATATAAATAACAATTGCAGCGCTATCGACTTGCTTTTGAATTTTTTCTAATACTTCCAATTTATTGCTCCGATTTTTTTCTGCTATTTTAATCTAGTATTATAAATACTGCAAAGATACATAAAATAATTATTGCTTAATTGCTTGGGAAATAACATATTTTTGACCCTGTTTAATTTTTTTATAATTTCCAAAAACTGATTTAAAATTATTTTTTATAAAGTCCTTAAGACCATTAATGGTCACAACAGTTATTGACCCCCCTGGCTGCAGCGCATCAAATGCATCATAAAGAATAATTGAAAGCTGCTCTCTTCCGACTTTGGCAGGAATATTTGAAATGATTTGATTAAATTTTATATCATTTGGTACTTGCAAAAATGCATCAGAAAGATAGGCCTTAGCATTGCTAACATTATTAATCTTTGCATTGTATTTTGAAAGTTCAACCGCCACAAAGTCCTTATCTACCATATGAACTTTTCCCTTGTGACACTGCCTAGCCAATGCAAGACCAATTGGTCCATAACCACACCCTAAATCAAGACAAATGTCATTTTCATTGGCGCTAATATACTTCATCAGAAGAAGCGTACCATCATCAATCGATCGGGGGCTAAAAACCCCCCACCGAGTGTGTAGCTTAAATCTAGAATTTAACAGCTCCACATCTAAAACAATATCTTTCTTAAGTTGGGCAATATCTTTTCTATCAAACATTTGAATAACTATCTCTTATTTAAAAAATGTATTTATAAAATTATCTATGTTTTTTGTTGAGTGTGATTAGCATCATCACCAATATGAACCTCACCTCTTTTCTTGGCAAGTTGGACCTGCTTCTCTCTTTCTCGGTATCTACCTACTTGTTCAATGTTTTTTGTCCCATAACATCTTGGGCAGGATGCGCCCTTCTCATAGTGAGGGTGTTTTGTATCTTCTTCAGTGATAGGAAACCGACATGCATGACATTGATCATATTTACCTTGCTCAAGGTTATGCTTGACAGCTACTCTATCATCAAATACAAAGCATTCACCTTCCCAAAGACTCTCTTCCTCTTTAACCTCTTCCAAGTATTTAAGAATCCCACCCTGAAGATGAAAAACATTTTCAAAACCCTCAGACTTTAAATAGGCTGTAGATTTTTCACAGCGAATTCCGCCGGTACAAAACATGGCAATTTTTTTGTCTTGATATTGCTTTAGACTATTTTTTGTAAAACTTGGAAACTCCCTAAAAGTTTCAGTATTTGGGTTAATAGCACCCTTGAAGCTTCCAATTTCATACTCATAATTATTCCTTGTATCAATTAGTATGACATCAGGATCATTGATTAAATTATTCCAGTCTTTTGGCTTAATATAAGTTCCTACAGAATGATTAGGATCAATTTCTGAAAGACCCATGGTAACTATTTCTTTTTTTAGTTTGACTTTAAGTCTCTTAAATGGTGGTTTTTTGCTATATGAAAATTTATATTCCAATTCAAGAAATCTATCATCAGTTTGAAGGTAATCAAGAACTTTTTCAACACTATCTTTACCCCCTGAAATGGTTCCATTTATGCCTTCTCTTGCAAGCAGTAGAGTTCCTTTAACACTTAAAGCATCTAAAAATGACTTCAGTGGAGCCTGGATATCCTCAAAATCATCTAGCCGAGTAAACTTGTATAAAGCGCAAATAGCGTACATATTTCAAGATAACCCTACAAAAAATGTTAATTTTACTAGTAGCCGAAAGTAATTTAAGTTTATTTAGACTTCTCATAAACATTAAAACTCCATTAGGGCTCCACTATTCTCAATACTGACAAGTGTATAATTCGACTCTTTTCTGTGCTATTAAATTAAGTTTTTTTACGAAGTCGAATGATCTTAAATCACATTCATAATCCTAGCGATATCAAAAAACTAGATATTAATGAACTTAATTCTCTTGCAGAAGAAATTAAGTTATTCTTAATTGAGAGCATTGAAAAGACAGGTGGACATTTAAGTTCGAACCTTGGAACAATTGAATTGACCTTGGCAATGCATTATGTTTTTGACAGCCCTGATGATACTTTCGTCTGGGATGTGGGTCATCAGGCATACACTCATAAAATATTAACAGGTCGCAAAGATCTAATGTCAACTCTTCGTCAAAAAGATGGCTTATCTGGTTTTACAAAGCGAAGTGAAAGTGAGCATGATGTCTTCGGCGCTGGTCATTCCTCAACCTCCATTAGTGCGGCCCTCGGAATTGCTATGGCAAATAAACTCAATAATAATTCAGACACCTCAATAGCTGTCATTGGAGATGGCGCGCTAACGGGTGGCATGTCATTTGAAGCTATGAATCATGCTGGAGATACAGATGCCAACCTGCTCATCATTCTCAATGATAACGATATGTCCATCTCCAAAAATGTGGGTGCACTAAGCAAATATTTAACGCGTCTTATTTCTGGAAAGATATACTCAACTATGAAATCTAAATCGCTTGAATTACTTGAAAGGCTTCCACGTATTCAAAAGTTTGCAAAACGATCTGAAGAGCATTTAAAAGGAATGATCTTGCCAGGCACTCTTTTTGAAGAATTAGGAATAGATTACTTTGGCCCAATTGATGGACATGATATTTCCATATTAGTCAAAACTCTAGAAAATCTTAAAAATCTTAAAAAACCCAGAATACTTCACATCATTACAAAAAAAGGTCATGGCTTGGAAGCTGCGGAAGAGAATCCACTAAAATTTCATGGTATATCGCCGCCATCATTATCAAGTAATAACTTTCCAAGCTATAGTAGCGTTTTTGGAAAATGGCTTTGTGATACTGCTAAGGATGATCAAAGTCTTATTGGAATAACCCCAGCAATGTCAGAAGGGTCTGGAATGGTTGAATTTGCAAATAGCTTTCCGGAACGTTTTGTAGATGTTGCCATTGCAGAGCAGCATGCAGTTACTCTTGCTGGCGGAATTGCAACGAAAGGACTAAAACCTGTAGTTGCAATTTATTCAACTTTTTTACAGCGCGGCTATGACCAATTTATTCACGACATTGCTCTGCAAAATTTAAATGTTACGTTTGCAATTGATCGAGCAGGACTAGTTGGTGCAGATGGTGCAACACACGCAGGTATTTATGATTTGAGTTTTTTAAGATGTATCCCTAACATTATTATTATTGCACCCAGTTCGTCATTGGAAATGTATAAAGCGCTTAATTTTGCTCATAATTTTGATGGGCCAGTTTGTGTGAGATTTCCAAGAGGAAAATCTGAGATTTTGGAATTTGTTTCATCCTCAACAATTGAGCTTGGGAAAGGAAATATAGTTAAAACTGGAAAAGATACTGCTATTTTTGCTTTTGGAAATATGCTTGAAATTGCGCTTGAAGCTTCTGAAAAAATTAATGCTACAGTTGTTGATATGAGGTTTGTTAAGCCCTTAGATAAAGCTTTAATTATTGAGATTGCAAATAACTCTAAAGTACTTATCTCTATTGAAGATAATACTGTCAATGGTGGTGCAGGTAGCGCCATTAATGAACTATTACAGGAAAATAACATTAATACGCCTTTGAAAATTCTTGGCGTCCCTGATAAGGTTACAGAGCATGGTTCACAATCTGAGCTTTATGAGCTTTACGGACTCACATCAGAAAATATTATTAATGTGTCTAAAAATAAATGAAAGAGACATTAAAAAAATATAGCCCAAAGCGAGAAAATGTTAATTTAGGTTGGCTCAATAAGCACTTGGCTGATCCAGAGTTGTGGAAATGGAATAAAAGGACTATTGCCAAAGCTTTTGCTATTGGATTATTTTGTGCCTTCCTTCCTATTCCAGGGCATACTCTATTGGGAGCAGTTCTTGCAGTTATATTTTCAGCAAACATCTTACTTTCAATGCTCTTGGTTTGGGTGAATAACCCAATCACCATGGTTCCCATTTTTTATTTCACTTATAAATTGGGTGCTTCAATTATGGGGATTGAAATGGATCCAGGCTTTGAGTTTTCATTTTCATACCTAATGGATAACTTTGGAAGCGCTACTCTGGCTATGTGGGTTGGAGGAATAATAACTTCTACAATTACAGCAATACTTGGCTATTTTGCAATTATTACTATCTATAAATATAGGGCAATTAAACGAGCTAAACGTTGGAAATAGGAATTCGCCTTCTTATCTGCGCTTCAAGGGTGTCGACTAATGAATCATTAGTAACCTTACTGTGAGTCTTTCCATCAATATAGAGAAGGTTTGGAGAGCCTCCCGTTAGGCCTACACTAACCTCTTTTGCCTCTCCTGGGCCATTAACGACGCAACCAATAACTGCTACATCAATCGACTCAGTAATATCTTCAAGGCGAGATTCAAGTTCATTGACAACTGAAATGACATCAAACTTTTGCCTAGAGCATGATGGGCAGGCAATTAAATTAACGCCTTTTTTTCTTAAATGAAGTGACTTTAAAATATCAAAGCCAACCTTGATCTCATCAACTGGATCAGAAGCAAGTGAAACTCGAATAGTATCTCCAATCCCCTCACTCAAAAGTAATCCCATGCCAATTGAAGACTTGACAGCACCTGTACGAAAAGAGCCGGCTTCAGTTATACCTAGATGAAGTGGGTTATCAATTTGCGAAGCTAATTGACGATAGGCGAACACAGTCATAAAAACCTCTGAGGCCTTTAATGAAACCTTATAGTTATCAAAATTCAGTCTATCAAGAATATCAATATGTCTAAATGCCGACTCAACCATTGCCTCAGGTGTCGGCTCCGTATATTTTTTTTGTAGATCTTTTTCAAGTGAGCCAGCATTAACACCTATTCTAATTGGTATTCCATTATCTTTTGCTGAAGCAACAACTTCCTTAATTCGATCCTCTTTCCCAATATTCCCTGGATTTATTCTTAAGCAATCAGCGCCATACCCTGCAACTTTTAAAGCAATCTTATAATCAAAATGAATGTCAGTGATTAAAGGAATATTGACACGCTTCTTTATTTTTTTGAATGCCTCTGCTGCATCCATAGTTGGAATCGACACCCTAACTAAATCAGCCCCAGCGTTCTCAAGAGAAAGTATTTGATTCACTGTAGAATCTACATCACATGTATCAGTATTAGTCATGCTCTGAACACTGATTGGAGAATCTCCTCCAATAGCAACATTTCCCACAAATATTTGCTTAGATAATCTTCGATTAATTTTGTGTATTTGCTTCATAATTACTAATTACTTCATCCAGACTTTCGCTATTATTAATAGTTGTTTCAGAAATCGATTCGTCAACTTGATTGACTGAACCTAATTGATTTTTTAATAAAGAAACAGGTTCGCTATCCTCAATCGGCCTACTGATGATAATTGAACTGGAGCTTCCCTCTGACAACTCTAAATCCTGAAAATAATACCACATGCCTAATAGAATTATAAATAACAAAACAACCCAGAAGAGTTTTCCTTTAAGTTGTTTTTTCTTTTTAGGATAGTAATCTATTCCGCTCAGCATTTCTTCTGCTCTTGTCTAAGACTTTTCCAGCCAACTGGCCACATGCGGCATCAACATCATCACCTCTTGTTCTTCTTGTGGTCGTTCTTATACCAGCTTTAAAGAGGACATCTTGAAACTTGTCGATAGTTGAAGGGCTTGATGTTTTGTATTGAGACTCTGGAAAAGGGTTAAAGGGAATTAAATTAACTTTTGCTGATTCACTCTCAAACCAGTAATTTAAAAGCTTTGAAAGGGATTTAGCCTGCTCAATAGAATCATTGACTCCATCAAGCATGACATACTCAAATAATATATGCCTTTCTTGAGTTCCAGCTTTTAGGTAATAATGGCATGCCTTCATAAGCTCTTTTATAGGATATTTTTGATTGATGGGGACCAATATATCTCTAAGTATATCATCGGGTGCATGTAAAGAAATAGCCAAGCTAACCGGAACAGTGTCTGACATTCTTATGAGTGCAGGCACAATTCCTGATGATGAGACAGTTACTTTTCTCCTTGAAAGGCCAAATGCCCAATCATCCAAAAGAATTTCACACGCATCATAAACCGGAGATTCGTTAAGAAGAGGCTCCCCCATTCCCATAAAAACAACATTAGTGATTCTACTATTATTTGACTCAAGATAGTTTTTAGCTAACAAGACTTGAGCGATGATCTCGTGATTTTTGAGGTTACGATTAAAGCCCTGATAGCCAGTTGAACAGAAAGTACAAGCCAATGAACATCCAACCTGCGAAGAGATACACAAAGTCCCTCTATCCTTTTGAGGTATGAATACACTTTCAATATGATTGTCTTCACCAAGCTTTATAACCCACTTAACTACCCCGTCCTTAGAGTGATTCAAGGAGACAATCTCAGGCATATTTATTGAGGCGATTGAGTCAAGTTTTTGTCTTAAATCTTTAGAAAAGTTATGCATATCATCAAAGTCGGTAACACCTTGATGATAAATCCACTGCATAATTTGTTTAGTGCGAAAGGGTTTCTCATTTAAATCAGAAAAAAACTTCTTAAGCTTACTTTGCGTAAGCCCTAGAAGGTTTTGTTTTTCTAACATAAGACAATATCCTTCTTTTATCTATCTAGTTCTTGGACAAACGCCATCATCGCCAAAGAAATATGCAATTTCAATTGCTGCATTTTCCTGAGAATCAGAACCATGAACTGCATTTTCATCCAAGGACTCTGCAAAGTCAGCTCTTATTGTTCCTGCGTCCGCCTCTTTTGGGTTAGTAGCTCCCATTATTTCACGATGCTTTGCAACAGCATTTTCACCCTCAAGAACTTGGATCATCACTGGACCAGATGTCATAAAACTTACTAGGTCATTAAAGAAAGGTCTGTCTTGATGAACGGCATAGAATCCGCCAGCCATTTCATCATCCAGGTGAATCATTTTTGATGCAACAATTTTAAAACCAGCACTTTCAAAGCGTGAATAAATTTGGCCAATTACATTTTTAGCTACAGCATCCGGTTTAATTATAGATAGAGTTTGTTCCATGGATAAATCCCCAATTATTTAAAAAGGCAATATTTTACCATGCTAATGTAGATTTCTTTTAATTACAGAGAAAATTGAAAGCTCTTGTTATTAATGTAAAAATTAATCAAAATTAGCTTTTTTTATTGATTTCACTCGTCTGAAATTATCATACAAATCAAAGCCTCTAAAGTAGGCACTGGCAATTGGCAAAAACCATGGCTTTCCAAAGTAGTATGGCCTTGTTTCTAGGGGCGTTTGTTCAAAAACAGACACGCTTTGATCTGGATTTAATATTTTAAGTGCGGCTTTATGACCCAAATAGGGGGCCATTGCAACGCCATTTCCACAGTACCCAAGTGCAGAATATATGCCATTTTTTGAGCTAAGATTTGGAAGCTGACTAAAACTAAAGCCAGTAAATCCTGTCCAGCAATGACTAATGTCAACATCCTTCAAAGAGGGAAAAATTTCAGACAGCATTTTCTTAAGCGTTGGCAGAGCGTCTTCAGCACTCATTGCGTGCATTGCAGCTCGGGTACCCAGCATAATTCTTTTTCCACAAGGAGTGGCTCGATAGTAACAATAACGCTTACGAGTCTCCACCATACAATGGCCTCCTGGTAACAACGATTTCACTCTATCCTCACCAATATCAACAGTTGTAATAATAAAGCTTGGAACTGGCAACACACGCCTAGATAAATACTTTGAAAGATTAGAGCGCGTGTATCCATTTGTTGCCATTAATACGTCTCTGCATTCAATAGAGGTGTCATCAGTATTAACTGTAAACAATAGTTCATTTAATTTTGATTTTTTAATAATTTTAGTTACAGGTCTACTTCCATAAACCATTGCACCTGCATTAATTGCAAGTTGCAATAATCCATAATGAAATTTACGAGGTTGGACCGCTCCATGGTCTTCATAATACTGCCCTCCAAAATATAAATCAGTTTTAATTGACTTCTTTAGAAGATCTAAATTGATCATTTGAGAATTAAAATCTTCAATATCTTTTAATTTATTTAAATTATTAGACATATCTGTTTGGTTTTGAGGTAGCCATGAGGTTCTGAGTCTTCCACAAATTTGAAGATCACAATCAATCTGATTCTCTTTAATTAAATTAGTCGTATAAGCCAGTGAGGCATTCGCTTCTTTATGAAGATTGGATGCTACCTCTGAGCCATATTTTTGCTGCGCATGATCATTCGAAACTTTATGGCCTGAACCCAACATGCCGCCATTGCGAGTGCTGGCTCCAAATCCAATATCCTCAGCATCCAAAACAATAACTTTTTTACCATTATTTGCCAACGTTAAAGCAGCACTAAGACCTGTATAACCAGCTCCAACAATTACAACATCCGCACTTTGAGGAAGTTCGGTATTGTTTTCAAATCGTGGCTGACCTTCCCACCAATAAGGAGTAAATTTAGTCATACAAAAAAAATAATTAAAATGCAGGAGTATCTTAACCTTTTTATGTATAGATTTCTATAAGAAAGGATGTATTAGTTTTGTATATATAAGTATCATAATGAAACATCAAAAAATGTATTTACTATGAAAAACCAACTATTAAATTCTCCGATCACATTTCCAAAGAATCTGCCAGAAGGATATCAGTATCTTGAGGATGAGCCAGTTTATGATCCTAAAAAGCACCTTGCATTAGAGTATCCCAAAGACTCTATTTCATTACATGACCTTGGCTATAGTGCTGAAGAAATTTCTAAGTGTCCAACTGAGTTTGCTATTTCTGGTGTTGCCAGACTCTTATCTAATGAAGGCTCAGAAGAATTAATGAAAGTTATACAGAAACTAAAAATATTTTCCTCAAGCGGTGGATCAAGGATTCAGCACATGTTAAGAGGCTGCGTATATCGCTCCCGCTTTCTAAGAGATTTATGTTTATGCCCTGAGGTTAGCAGTTTTATGTCAAAAATTTATGGCATTCCTGTATCCCCTCACTCAATTCCATTGCACCTAGGACACTGTAATTTTGCTCCGGATGATCTAAATAGAGCAGTAGATAGATGGCATACTGATACCATTGGACTTGACTATGTCATGATAGTTTCAGACCCAACCAAGCAAGTGGGAGGTGAATTTCAATACTACATGGGTACCAAAAATGAAGTAGAAAAAATAACAAATAAAGGTGAAAAACTATCTGAAAAAAAAATAAAGAGCCCTCACTTTCCTGGTCCTGGTTACATAGTAGTAATGCAAGGAAATATGGTTGTTCACCGCGGTGCAAAACTCAAAGAGTATTTTGATCGAATCACAATGGTTAATGCGTATGTGCCTCTGGAGATTGAATCTGATGACCCTTCTAGATTCTCAGATGTAAAAAGTGTTGACCCACATCAGTTATTATTCCCGGAATGGGCAAAGCATAAGGCTTGGCTTTCAAGAGGAAAACTAAATCGATTAATTGAAGAGCTTCCTTTTACTGATGACACTCATCTAATTATTAAAGAGCTCAAAGATGCAATAAAGGATGTAGAAACTGCAATCAATGATCTCAGTAGCAATGAAGATGGGCAACAAAACTATTATGTGGATCTCGACAAATGACTTTACTGAAGAAGCGAAATTGAAAAATTTATAAATAATTTTTTAGAAATAAAAAAGGCGCCATAGGCGCCTTTTTAATGAAACAGTATAACTTAATTAGTTACATGCATCCTTCAATGCCTTACCAGCTTTGAATGCTGCCACATTAGAAGCTTTAATTTGAATAGTAGCTCCTGTCTGAGGGTTACGGCCAGTACGAGCTGCACGACTTCTTACAACAAAACTACCAAATCCAGTAAGTTGAACACCATCACCACTTGCCATAGCAGAAGTGATAGCACCAGTAGTAGCATTTAAAGCTCTTGCAGCATCTGCTTTAGAAAGGTTAGCACCTGAAGCGATTGCGTCAATTAATTCTGATTTATTCATTTTAATTCTCTCCAATAAAAGTTTGTTAAAAAAATTAGACAGAGCGGAAGAGGTAACTTTTACACCTTTTTAGGAGGAAAGAATCAAAAGAAACCATCTGCCTCCAACGCTGTATCTAGTAGTTATTGTACTATCAAAAGAAAGTTATTTGAAAAATAATTTAAAAAAAATATTATATTTTATTGATTACTCTCTTTTAGTGCTCTAGCTTTATCCAGTTTCCAGTCCCTATCTTTAATATCTTGACGCTTGTCATGTGCTTTTTTTCCTTTTGCAACTCCGATTTCAAGCTTTACATGACCCCTTGCCCAATATAATTTTAGAGGAACAACAGTAGCTCCTTTTTGCGTAATTTTTTCTCTTAATCTATTAATTTCAAGTCTATTAAGTAGCAATTTTCGCGTTCTAATTGGGTCACAATCTACATGGCTTGAAGCTGATCTTAGTGGAGAAATATGGGCACCAAAAAGAAAGAGCTCATTATTTTTATAGATAACATAGCTCTCTTTAATTTGAACTTTATTCTCTCTAAGGCTTTTAACTTCCCAGCCTAGTAAACTAAGACCTGCCTCTAGACTTTGTTCGATAAAATAGTCATGCCTAGCTTTTTTATTTAAAGCAATAGTATTTGAATTATCTTTTTTATTTTTTGCCATGCATCGTATTTCTAAAAGTGCAATTGTTCCATACACACCTCAGCAAATGTTTGAGCTAGTTAATAATATAGATGACTATTCTCAATTTTTAAACTGGTGTGACTCTTCCTCTATTTTAAATGAATCTGGTAATCAAATCACTGCCTCAGTTCAGATTAATAAAAGTGGCTTTAAACAAACATTTACAACGATCAATACTTTAACTCCATTTCAGTCGATAAAAATGAAACTACTGGATGGCCCTTTCGATGAGCTTTCTGGAGAATGGCGATTTGAATCACTTGGTGAAAATGCTGCAAAGGTCCATCTAGAACTTGAATTTAGCTTTAAATCAATGCTACTCGACATGACAATCTCCCCTGTATTTAAAAGTATTGCCAACTCACAATTAGACGCTTTTGTTGATAGAGCCAAAATTGTTTA
>Ga0208959_1000084_pt1 | contig 20384 bp, 23 predicted proteins | sample AOAMet2_C27A4_80_2_FD_188077 | JGI IMG/M metagenome (GOLD analysis project Ga0208959, IMG submission 188077) | Ammonia-oxidizing marine microbial communities from Monterey Bay, California, USA - C0912_C27A4_80 (SPAdes) | ecosystem: Environmental > Aquatic > Marine > Intertidal zone | place... | reverse complement strand
TTCTTGAATTTCTCCTTCATTTCTTTATGGGATTTCTTATGCAGTCGTTTCAATTTATCCATTCCATAAGGATCTTTATCTTTTGAATGTTTTCCAGATGGTGTGTCGGTTACATCAACACCATTGGAAAGATTTGGGATGAAGAACTTGTTAGGACTTACTGTGGTTACAACTCTTTTCCAGGCATTTGCAATAACAGAATTCATTTCATCTATCGGCATTGGATTAGTAGTTCCAATTTGTAAATGGCAATGTGGGTGAAATCCATTCTCTTCACTCCAACTGATCTCATATTCTGTCTTTACATAGAATCTATATTTTGATGGAAATAATGTTCTTTTCCAAATGTTGTCATCTTTCAATTTCTTGATGGAATCCTTGAGAACTTTTTGAAGATGTTTAAGGGAGGACTTCTGATTGTGTCGTAGTTTGAAAGTCATCAGAATGTTCTTACCACCATTATCCAGCAGCACCTGACGATAAGGATTCATTTGTTTTTCTACAAACTGTTCTAATAGATTATTACAGATAGGACAAAGATTGACATAATGGCATCTCTTTATCCTTCTTTTTTTGTCTGGATTGGGTAAATCTTTTTCAATCTTACTTATGAACTGTTTGGAACAACTGATTATCTCAGAACGAATAATGACTTCTTCTTCAACCAATGACTTATGAATATCATATATGTGGTCTGGAACAGGATCAGATCTTTTCCATCCTCTGTCTTCATATATTGATGATTTGTCTGAGTTGGTTCTTATGTCATTGGAACTTGCAACCATTCGTATTTCTCAAAATATTCCAGTCGTAGAGCAATCTGATAATTGAAATTTCTTAACACTTCAAAATAAAGTGTTTTAATATATATAAACTATTTTTCTGATTAACTTGAAAATGAAGTATTTCCTTCAGTAGTAATTTAATAATCAATTAAATCCCTCAACCAAATCCATCCCTTTTCATCTCTTAGTTCATCATCGGGAATCTCGGACATAGGTTTCAGATACTTCTCAAGAACTTTCTTCCTTTCGTCTTTGTATCTTCTTTTTGTCATTGTAGATTAGTTTGAACCGATAAACTTATTCATAAAATTATCAAGGAAATCAGAATCGGCAGTTTCAAGAAATTTATTAGAAAAAGAATCTTCCTTATCTCCAAGTATTCCAGTAGAGACAATCAAATTAATGAATTTTCTAATTCCATCATTCTTAATCTGAAGAACATCTTCTTCCGTCAAATCAAAATCATGACCCATCTCCAATAATGTAGTTTGTGGGTTTCCTTCCAATCCAAAATACATTTTAAGAACATTCTCTTCTCTCATAGAAAGTTCCTTGAACAATGTCAGGATAGATTCTTCTTTTTTAGATGTTTCCATATACGCAATCCTGTGGGGTTAATTTTTACTACCGAGAAATTTTTTGATTTTCTTACATGAGATTTAAAAGTGGGAAACCCTATAACGAATTCTCTCTAAAAAAGTGATACCTATATCACCTGTTCCCTATAAGTGTGTGTATGCAAGTCCTTTCATCCTATGATCAATTTCCAATCTACCTTCAAGTCCTTCCAGTTAATGGGGAATGAAATAACATTAGAACATCTTTTCTTCAAAATAGATGGTTCAAATGGTTTCCCATAAACTTTTTTACTCATTCCTGTTTGTTCCCATCCAAGATAATCGTTCCTGTGTTCTTCAATTACATCCTTTTGAATTAACGAATTATTGCAAGTGTGTCTAAGTGAGTGGAAATCATATTTTTTAGTTGCAGATTTTATATCCAACTTTCTCAAATAATCATTAAAGAACCTTGAAGGGTTCTTGGTATAACCATCTCTACCTAATGATAATTCGTGGAATAATCGTTCCTTACCTTTTTTTTCAAGTATGTTGTAGTAATCCAAGAAACCCAAATCAATCAAAGTTTGATGCAAAGGGATAATTCTTTTTGAGTTTCGTGTTTTAAGTTTCTTATCTTTTGTCTCTTCGTTTATATCAATCACCCACACTTTGTTTAATGGGTAAATGTCCTTCATATGCAACTGTAATATCTCCTGCAACCTTAATCCGTGAAATAACCCAAAAATACCTACCCAATAAAAAACGAACTTGCAGGGAGATGTTGAGTTTAATGTACTATTCAAATAATTTTTACCGAAAATCAGTTTTAGTTGTACATAAGAAAATAGTTCTCTCGTGGGTTTATCTTTTCTCGTATTTGAAGGAATACTTTTTCCGTGAAAGATATTACCATCCTCATAGTATCCCTTCCTTATAACCCAATTTAACCAAGTAGAACACCTCTGTATAAGTTTATTGACTGTCCTTGTATCCATAGGATTATCAATATCCATTTTAAGGATTTGTTTAACTGATTTGTCTTTATATCTACTATCAGTTTTTCTGCGTGGTGGTAATTTCTCTAATGATGTACTTAATAACCTTCCGTGTTTCTGTGATAGTTGATTGATTTGGGAATCACCAATTATCTGTACCATTAGATCTAATGTGTTTCTATACTCAATAATTGTCTTTTCCCTTAAATCTTTTTGTCTTTCAACAGTATCAATATATTCTTCAATCAACTTTGAAATTAAAATTGTTTCTACTTTTTCATTAACTTCAACTTGATATGGTTGTATGGGTTCTGGTGCATAGTTCTCTATAACTGGTTGTAAATGGGTATTTCTTGCAAATGCATTCTTCTTATCCATATTAGAAATACCTAAACGAAACTTACTATCGCATTCTTCCAAAAACTTATTCAAATCTGTTTGTTTCCCAGAAACAAAATCTTTCTTATGACTAAAACGAAGGAGTTTTAATTCAATTACTCGTTTTCGTAATGTCTTAAACTCCAAACTTTTCTTATCAACCTCAAATCCATTAGATTTGAGTATCTTTGACATTTCCCTATCAACATTATTTTCAATCTTCTTCCTATCATCCTCCAAAGTTCTATTAAATTGTGTTTCCTCTTTAGTTATATGTTGTAGAGACTGCAACACTTGACTTTCAGTAGTTCCTGTTCCTGTTTCAATATGTTGAATGTGTAAGACGGACTTATCCACTTCTATTTTCAATATAGATTTCACTTCTTCAAAAGTTAATTTCTTTTTCCCCATTTCAATTTCTTGGAAAAGAACTTTAAGTAATTTATGAAGTCTGTTGGATAAACCACGACACGCATTATAATTACCAGATTTTAATGATATTTTGAATGATTTTCTACCAAAGTGATTTTGGAGAGAAACAGGAATATTAAACTTTGATTGGTAGGAGAAATAATTTCTGTCAGTTCTTTTAATTAAATAGTTAGTATTTTGCATAAAAAAAGTACCCCAAAAGTACCCCATTTTTACACAAAGCAGGTGGTGGGAGGTAAATGGGTCGTACCCACTTACCTTTTCTTAATGATTTCAGTAGATTGGCGGAGATGTATAGGAATCGAACCTATCTAGGACAGTGTTAGTACCCCACGCGCGGGTTTGAAGTCCGGGGCGCCCACCAGTGACGCATCCATCTCCGTTAATAATTTCAGTGACTTAAAGTTTAGCGTTTTTTCAAAATCCATTTCGTATGCATTTTCGTATGCATTCATAATCGATTTATCCGTACAAACGCTTAGAAACGGCCTTCCCAGTCTGAAGAGTTTCCGCTCCATAAGGATACAAAAATAACTCTTTAAAAGTCAAAATTTATATGTCTTAATGAACCACTTCACGTCCTGTGGGTAACCCACACCAATTCTTCACAGTCAGACACCCTCCAAGTAACTCCCCACATTCTTGTAATTCAAACCGATTGATGTATTTTTTCCTTGACAAATAGGTTGTCGAGTATAAAACTTAGGAAAAATAGGTTGTATTTTATTTTGGAAAGTATACTATTTTGTATCCTACTAAACTACTAACATTTAATCTAGATTTACAAATTACTAATGAAACACCCATTTGATAAAGTATTATTAACAAGTACTGTAAATGAGTTATCTTCGAAACAAAAATTTTGGTTTGCTTCTTCAATTGCTGGAATGGTTGGGGCTGATGGCCATGCTCATAGGGAAGAATTAGATTTTCTTAAAAAAGCTATAAATTTTCTAGATTCAGAAGATCAAATCCACGAAATAATTTCTATGGTGAAAGGCTTACAAAAAGGCTTCAGTCCACCATTGGGGAAATTAACATTAGAACCAAGGCTGGCTTTCTTTATACTCAAATATTTAGCGAAAATAATGGTATCAGATGATGATTTGTCTCCAAAAGAAATTAAGTATTTTCTAAAAATTGGAAGTTTGTTGGAATATAATACTTACTACGAAGAGGACAAATGGGGAAAGAGTCATGAGTGATGTTTACATTGCCTCTATGTTATCTACTTAAATCGGCATTAGTGAAAATTCAATCTAGCATTAACTGAACAATACAATTTACTAAAAATAACAAAGTCATTATGAAATGCAGTCTGCAATAGAATATGCTGCAATTCCCACTATAAACTTAACCCCATTATTTCTTGTAACTAACCCCCTCACTAATTCTTCACAGTCAGAAACCCTCCAACCTTAAAGATATTCACCCGAGTTGGATGGGGCTTCCACTTTACAAAAATACAGTACATGTCCTTGACACACAGGTAGTTTCTGAGTGATACTGACAGCAGTTATTTCCCAGCACAATCGTCCATCTTCAGCCTTTTATATGCGTTATTTTTCATTAATTCTATTTGCTGGTTTTCTTGTCTTCAGTGTTGATTTTGCAACACAAAATACTGATCGTGTAATGATTAATTATACGCTCGACTGGTTAAACTTTAGTTTTCAGACTGAGCGTCCTGTTTTTGTGCCGGTTTTTTTCACCTTTGCATTTGGAATAATTTTTTCTGTCTTTTATTTCTTCTTCTACCACGCAGTCCTGTTGAGAAATCTAAGTAAGCAAAAGAAAGAAATCAAACGACTCAAACGTCTTGTTGTGAATGAAAGAGAGAAACAAGGTACGATGGAGGAACGCAACAGTGAACTGCAGCAGATAGTTGAGCGAGTTCAAAATAGGGTGGACCTCCAGAATGACCCGGATCCACAGTTACTTGAGGACAGAGAAAACACAAAAGTTACTGAGTGATTAAACTGATCCGTCTACATTTCCATACCGTATTATAGACTCTTGAATCTGAAACATTCCTGGCAAGCTATATTCCGGCTTTAGCTGGAATGAAAAATCATAACGACTGCGTCACATTTTTAATACAATTTATTGGAACAATATGACTAAACTAAATTTTATGAAAAACCTTGGGCTGGAAGATTTGAATTCTGGTGTAAGTACCGGAACTAAATGGTTCTCTGGAAACGGCCCTTTGACTGAATCGCTCACGCCGGTGAATGGTTCAGTCATCGCAAATATTAAAAATGCAAACTGTGAGGAATATGAAGCTGTGATTTCAACAGCTCAGCAGGCTTTTCCGGAATGGCGTAAAGTTCCAGCCCCGCAGCGGGGTGAAATAGTGAGACAAATCGGCAACGCCGTACGTGATGCAAAGGATGATCTTGGTCAGTTGGTTTCCTGGGAAATGGGAAAAATTTATCAGGAAGGTTTAGGAGAAATTCAGGAAATGATCGACATTTGCGATTTTGCGGTCGGCCTTTCACGCCAGCTTTACGGTTCCACCATGCATTCGGAACGTCCGGGACACCGCATGTACGACCAGTACCATCCGCTAGGAATTGTCGGCATAATTTCCGCTTTCAATTTTCCCGTTGCGGTTTGGTCATGGAACGCCATGATTGCCGCCGTTTGTGGGAATGTTTCGATTTGGAAACCGAGTCCCAAAACACCTCTGTGCTCAATCGCTCTACAGCGTATCATCGCTAAAGTCATGAAAGGTAATAAAGTTCCGGAAGGCGTATTTAATCTCGTAATCGGCACTAATGAAGAAATTGCAGAAACACTGGTTAATGATCAGCGTGTGCCACTAATTTCCGCAACTGGTTCCACAGAAATGGGACGGAAAGTTTCCGCAAAAGTTGCTTCAAGGTTGGGACGAAGCATTTTAGAACTTGGTGGTAACAATGCGATTATCGTGACGGAAAGTGCGGATTTGAAGATTGCGATTCCGGGAATTGTTTTTGGCTCAGTGGGAACTTGTGGTCAACGTTGCACCACCACACGTCGAATTATTGTTCATGAATCGATTTATGAAGATGTGAAGAGCCAACTTGTACAATCGTATTCGCAACTTGAAAACCGTGTTGGGAATCCGCTGGATGGGAATACACTGATCGGCCCCTTGATAGATGAGGTTGCCGTGAAAAACTTCCAGAATGCTTTGACTGCAATCCGGGAACAAGGAGGAAATATAATTTATGGTGGTGATGTATTGGAAGGACATCCCTCATCGTTTTACGTACGTCCAGCCCTTGCCGAAGTAGAAAATCACTGGCCGATTGTGCAGGCTGAAACCTTTGCGCCCTTGCTCTACCTGATTCGCTACCAGAATTTTGACGAAGCACTGCGTGTGCAAAATGACGTGCCTCAAGGTTTGTCATCTGCGGTTTTTACTCGTGACTTTCAGCAATCCGAAAAATTTCTATCACATGAAGGTTCTGACTGCGGACTGGCCAATATCAACATCGGTACTTCCGGAGCGGAAATCGGCGGTGCATTCGGCGGAGAAAAAGAGACAGGAGGTGGACGGGAATCCGGTTCGGATGCATGGAAATCCTACATGCGCCGTCAAACCAATACGATCAATTATTCATCCGATTTGCCTTTGGCACAAGGCATTAGCTTTGATTTAGGTTAAGAAGCAAAAAGGCCCACTGATGTGCTTAATCTATACAAAACTTTATTACGCCGCATGTTGCAGGGAATTAAACCCTAATATACGGATTAAAATAAGCTGATTCTTCTAGACGGTATGAATATTTGGGTGGCAGTTAATTGATCGATCATGCCACGTGAGCACGTTATGGAAAAGATGTCAGGATTTGAAAAAATAATCCTCTAACTGGTGTAAAGTAAATTGCTGTTCACGGAGCTTCCATGCGAGAATATCACCCGCAGAAATCACACCATACAACTTCCCGTCTTGTAGCACCGGAAGGTGCCGGATCCTGTTTTGGGACATTAAATTTGCCGCTACACTGACTGAAGTTTCCGGCGGCACAGTTGCAATTGATGAAGTCATAACTTCAGAAACCTGAATTTTTTCTGGATCCAGCCCCTCTGCAACAACACGGCTCATTAAGTCACGTTCCGTAAATATACCCACCAATGTATCATTTTCCACTACCATCAGCCCGCCCACTTTATCATCTCGCATTTTTCTGGCTGCTGCAGCAACAATGCAATCGCTGTCAACCTGAATCACACCCCTGCTCTTCTCGTCTAGAATATCACTCAGTTTCCCCGACAAAACATCAGTCACAGAATCAACTCGAGAAACATGTTTTTCTGTAGCTCGCATATTTTCTCCCTGGTTAAATTCAATGAGACAATGCCGGCAATTTAATTTCCTAATTTAAACAGCCGACTATTCATATTTTGTTTTTCCTGCCTGAATCTCATACAATTGAGCATAATTGTCAATACATTTATTTGTGTTTAAATGAAGATTCGTGTCTTGATCAAACTTGCTGTTAGTTTTATGATCATATTTAGAAGACATCTGCAGGATGCCGAGTTTTATTGATCAAATATCAAACTTTTGTTAAAAATATATCATGATTTCCAAAGATACAAAGTCTGTGCTGGTGGGACTGACAGGAGGTATTGCTTCAGGAAAAAGCACTGTGATTCAGTATCTTAGCGAAAATGGCTATGCGGTTATCGATGCAGATAAACTGGGACACAGAGTTCTGGATCCTGGAGCCCCAAGTTTCCAAAAAGTAGTAGAAACATTTGGTAAAGAAATCTTGCAACCGGATGGTACTGTAAATCGTCAGGTACTCGGAAGAGTAGTCTTTGGTGACCCACGGCTTCTTATACAGTTGAATGAAATATCTCACCCAATGATTGCTGAGATGATAGAAAATGAATATGAAAAATTAGTTTCAAACAGTGTCAACAAAATTGTATTTTTGGAAGCAGCCTTATTAATTGAAGCTGATTGGCATAAGGTTTGCGGACAAATCTGGGTAGTAAGCCTTGATCCTGCGGTTGCCATAGAGAGATTACAGTTACGTGACGGTTTGAGCAAAGCAGATGCACGCTCAAGAATAGTTGCGCAACTTACTCCCGAAGAGCGTTTAGCTTATGCAGATGTTGTTTTAAAGAATGACGGTTTACCGGAAGAATTGGTATTTCAAACACAACGTGCTCTGCAGCAATTAAAACACACAAGAACCAGCGACTCTTTAGCTTAATTTAATCACTAAATAAGTGTTATGAAATATCCAATGCACCTGATTCTGGACAGCTATTCTCATCCGGGAATTTCATTATTCTGGAAACGTCACGGTTTGAGTATCATGGAGCAGTTAGTGCCTAATGAATTTTTCTTTACCACAGGAGACACTCCTCTCGAAAAACTTGTGGAGCGTGAAATTTGGTCGGGTTGGAAAAAAATCATTTTGATTGGAACACCAGATTCAATCAGACGTGGATTTAACACTTTAATGCAGGCCAGCCGTGAATGCAGAAGCACGCTGGAAATTGGCTTCTGGCCTCTCGACCTGCAGAACCTTGCGACCTGTATCAGTCAGTCATCTTTGTTTTTAAAACCAGTTTTGCAGGTATTTAAAGCAGGACATTCGGTACATGTAGACTTAATGAAGGTACAGATTCTCGCTCCGGAACTGGAAACAAGATATTTTTGGAATGATTTTGAAATAAACAGTACTCAGACTGCTGCACAAACCACGATTTTCATCGATGAACAAAACAGCGAGCTAAGCGGTAAATTCAGTTGCCGTATCGCTTTTCATGACGAAATATTGAGTTCCCTGACCATGCATCCTGGAAAATTGACTAGAACTCCTGTTCTTAAAATATACCTCAAACGGGAAGTTAGCTTAACCGCGAAAGAACGTTTTAAACAACTAAGGAAGTGGCTTGCTGTTGAGACAAAAAGTGCAGAAAAAGAGACGCTCCTGAAAACAGGGAAACAAGTGGAAGTTCAGGGAAACTGGGCGAATCTTACCCTGAATGTAGCGGCAATACAGGATTCGGTGCAGTCAATGCATTTTGCGGTTGAACGGAAAGCTTTTTCGTTAATTATCCCGGCTAAACCTATACAATCAACAGAAAGTATAAGAAATATAATTCCAGCTTTTCGCCCACGTGGAGTAATAGCCAACAACCGTGGAGCCACAAAAAAAGTTCAGTTACGTTTCGAGGAGAAGCCCCGATATGACCAAGAGTGAGTTTATACCTGCTTTTTTTAAGCAGATGTTTCTGCTGATATAGAAAGGGATTCTTTTATATTCTCAGGAGTATGGATTACTTCTGGAGTTGCAGTTGATTGTTCCGGCAATAATTTTGGAAACTCCTGCGGCAAAAGACTTTTCATTTTTTCTTTATTTGCAATTGAACAAAGTCCTTCGACAATTCCACCATCGTGGATAATCAGACATCCCGCAAGATTTGTGACATTTCCATGAACACGTCCTTTTGACATTATCTCAATCTTACCGGAAGCATATAACTCTCCTTCAACAAAACCGTTTACCTTAATCGTAGATGCACGGATTGTTGCATCTATTTTTGCCGACTCACCAATGATAACTTCGCTGCCAATATCAATTGTACCTTTCACTTCACCATCAATCCAGATAGGACGCTTACCCCATATCTTTCCTTCGATACGCATGCCTTTTCCCACATAAGTAGGAGCACCACCTTTAAACGATTCGTTGTTGTTATTTCCGAACAAAATTTATACCAGTTTCAAAATTAGCAATTTCAGCATCTGTATTTAATTAATTTTTCCTAACTATCAACGATATGGATTAGACAATATTAAAACCATATACACAAGTTAATAATAATTTTTCTGTTACTACAGAATCTTTATTCAATGACACAATTGTTCAAGCAGTATTTCCTGTTTTACATTGCAACCTTTTTGAGAGAAAGATAAACTGTACTGATTAATAAATTAATTACAGACTAAGTTCCAGCAGTTTTCAGACGATTTAAAGACATGCAGCACCTGATTAAAAGCAGCACACATTACCAATTTAACTTAAGTTGGATCACTGTTTTTCTTATTTTTATCTTTTTATGTCCAGCGTTCAGTGTTAGTACGGCAGCAGATAGTGATGATTTTTCTGCCCGATTCAGAAAACTATCAGACGAATTACGCTGTCCAACTTGTCAGGGATTGTCTGTCAAGGATTCAGACGCAGGATTTTCAAACAGTATCAAAGATAAAATCCGAGAACTGATGAAAGACGGTAAATCTGATAAAGAAATACTGGCCTATTTTGTGAAACGTTACGGTGAGTGGATTTTGCGGGCACCAACAAAGAGCGGCTTCAATCTGGTACTTTGGATCCTACCTGGCGCAGGGATTTTGATTGGACTATTTATTGTCCTGTTTCGATCTAAACGCTGGGTCAGCCAACCACAGCAAGAGAAACTGGCATCACTATCTCCGGAAGAAGAGCGTATGATAAAAGAGGATTTGAGACGCTTTGAAGAAGGCTAAAATTATTCTTTGATACGGAAGGCGTTAAAGTTTTCGAAATTAATCCGGTAATCGATTTGCTTCTGCACTTCATATTTTTCCAGGTAATCCGAGTAACGTTTGCCTTCTTTCTGGTGATATGTTTCGATGAATGATTTATCAAAATTTTCACGTTCATCGAGGGCAAACATACGCGCTGTAGCAGTTTTTTCCGAAAGTTCGAGTAAGAAACGCAGATCAATTAATTTTTCAAATTCAGGCAGAAAAACGGTTGTCCCCCAAACCAGTAAAATCATTTCCGGTGCAAGAAAAAATGGGAAGGTGCAGATCTCATAATCCAGAATATTTTCTGGAGGATTTTCGATATAAACTTGTTTTCCTTGACTGTAGGGACAAAGAACATCATCAATAAGCCAGTCGCGGATTTCAACCGAACGCCAGAAAGAAGAACTTGACTCTAATGCAGAGTTGTCATGCTTTTGAAATTCTGTGCCTAATACTTTAGACAGGTCCAGACTTGAGACTAACAGTTCCTGATCTTCAAGCGCATCGAACAATTCGCCGACAAAAAAAGAATGTCCGCATTCGTCAGGTCCTCCGATACCGAGCATCAAAGGAACCTGCTCTGAGTTCTGCTTTAATTTAAACAGAGTAGTTGACAAATCTGCGGTAGTTATTTTACTGGGATTAAATATCTGCAGAGTATCGTATAAATGTTGATATTGCAGTCCTCCATTTTGTGTGGTTTCACCGGTGCTGCCTGCAAAATTTGCATTAGCAATTGATAATTTTGTTTGTAGAGAACCTTGCTCTGAAAACCAAAAAACGTCTGCACCTGAAAGTTGAGAATTGTTCTTAAGTGCTTCTTCACCTGTGCTCTTGATGACAGATATTTTTGCAAATGAAGTCCATTCAGAGGCCTGGATTGACTCTGCAATCAGCACAATCGCAAAATCACGATCGTCAAGAACACGCAAATATTGACGAAAATTATCCCATGCATCCTGCTCAAAATTAACGGTCAGGCTGTCCAGTTCAAATACTAAACGTCGAATACTACTCGGATGAAATTCTTGCATTGTAAGTTTATAAAATGATTAATATTCTCTTCAAAAGATCCACTGTCAATGCATTCGCATCTTCCATCAGGGAATCTGCATGTTAAAAAGGCACACTCAGGTTTTTGCTACAGTCTTAAGAATGTTGGATATGTCTTTAGCGTTTGCCGCCTGGGAACTAGCATATCTGCTCAGATTTCTATGGATTGACCTGCCTCATGCTTCGATGATTCCTTCACATGCTGAATATTTGAAAGCAGCGTTTTTTGTCGCTGTTTTAACCGGCTTCGTCTTTTCTTTCAGCGGAGTTTACAGGTTGCACAAAGTTGTGCACCCGCCTCAGGAATTCTACCATCTTTTACGGGGAACATTCACCTTATTATTGTTGACTCTGGTGACTGCGTTTTTCTACCGTGAATTTTCTTTTTCACGCGTACACACGCTTTACTTTCTTGCTTGTTTATTGATTTTACTATTTTTATCACGTCTTATAACAAAAGGCTCCTTACACTGGCTACACGCCAGAGGAGCTCATGTTGAGCATGTTCTGCTGATCGGAAATGGTGTCTCAGCTAATAAGTTTATAGAACACCTACTGCGTCTAAAATCACTTGGACTTGTGCTGAAAGGTGTGATCGAAACAAATGGCAGTCAGAATTCAGTTATTCCGGATAATATTCCCAGACTCGGAGGAATTGACCACTTAAACCAGATTATTCAGACACACCAAATTGATCAAGTTTTTATTGCGCTTCCGCCTGAGGAACAGCACTATCTTACGGAACTGAAAGAGTTGCTGGCGGAACAATGGGTTGATGTACGGATCATTCCGGACCTGGGTACTTTCCGTGCTCTGCATACAGAAGTGGAGTCCTTAGATGACATGCCGATTATAACCATTGTGCAAAGTCCGATGACAGGTTGGAATCAGGTGCTCAAGCGTCTGCTTGACATTTCCGGAGCTTTTTTCGCGATTGTTATATTTTCTCCGGTAATGTTGTTGATCACACTCTTAATCAAACTTGGCTCATCAGGGCCTGCTCTTTACGGTCAGGAACGTATGGGACTTGACGGTCGTACATTCAGGGCATTAAAATTTAGATCAATGCATACAGATGCTGAATCACAAACCGGTGCTGTCTGGGCCAGTGAAAACGATGAGCGCCGCACAAAATTTGGTGTCTTTCTACGTAACTACAGCCTGGATGAATTACCACAGCTTTTCAATGTTTTCAAAGGCGAAATGAGTCTTGTCGGCCCCAGGCCTGAACGCCCTGTTTTTATTGATCAATTCAAAAGTCAAATTCCAAATTACATGCTTCGCCACAAGGTCAAAGCAGGTATCACTGGCTGGGCGCAAATCAACGGCTGGCGGGGCAATACATCGCTTGAGAAACGTATAGAATGTGATTTGTACTATATCGAGCGCTGGTCAATCTGGTTTGATATTAAAATATTATTCATGACTTTGTTCAGAGGATTTATTGATCCACATGCGTACTGAGAAAAAAAGCGGCGGATTTACTTTATACGAAATGATGATTTCCATCACAATTGTGGGGATTCTTTCCGGCCTGCTTTCTGTTTCTCTGTTTCCACTACTGGACAGGGCTGAGTTTGTAAACACAGCCGATCTTTTCAAAAATACTCTCCAGCAGGCACAGTGGCTGGCGCTGACTCAGCATAGATCTCACCGTATAAAAAGTGAATCTGGAAATCTTTTACTTCAGCGCAAAAATAATGCTAACTTTAACACGGTCTACAAAGAAAAAGTTCCAACAAACATCTTGATTAGCGCCACCCGCTGGCCTTCGTTCAGTGCCTTCGGCTTCGCCGCAGGAGGTACAATCACGCTGGAAAATGAAGCTTACAGCACAAAAGTCGTTGTAGGACCAATTGGACGAATTAGGCAGACTGAAATTGAGAGAAAATAATAATTTAAATAAGTCATGAAAATAAAACTCAATTTCTGCCGGACTGCATTCATCCTACTGACAGCAACTCTGCTCCTTGTCGGCGGATGCTCAAAAAAAGAAAGTACATCTTCAAGCAGTTCCTCAACTAGTTCATTAACCAGCGGTTCTTTGCCAGTTACTGAAATCACTCAAAGTATAGAAGGAGAATATTATACAGGATCTTTTGCTGTTCCGTCGGATGGTGTTTCTTTCTTATTATCTATTTTCAAGGATAGTAATGCCAATGTTGAATTTTATTCGTTGACTGACCCTGATGGAACGGATATCTTGAGTTCCACTTCTACACCTAATTTATATAATGATGCAAGCGGAAGTTTAGGAAGTAATGTGCCCAAGGCAGGATATTCGAATGTACTGGTCCCACAATCACCCAGTTTCAGTGCTAAAGCAGGTACATGGACATTTAAAGCAAAAAGTAACGACCGTGTGAAATTGGCGCTACGCACCGGAACCGTTCCATCTTCAACGACAATAGTTGTTCAGCCCTACATCACTGGCACAACCTGGCAGGCTGCAGATCTGAGCGCCGCTTTAAGCATCATGTCAAGTATATACTCTTCAAATGGTATCACCCTAACTATAAACAGCACAATCTCAATTAGTGACACTCAGTATGCCGAAGTTTCCCGAACATTCACAAATTCTACTACTTCCGCACTTGTTTCACAGGGAGTGAATGGCGCTGTTAATTTGTTTTTTATTAAGGACTTTTCAAGCTCAGGAATCTTGGGAATAGCAGCGGGCATGCCTGGATCAATGGGCATTGCCAATTCATGGAATGGAGTGCTGATCGGTCTCATGGCTCATGCCTCTGGATCAACACTGAATTCGCAGCTACTCGGAGAAACTGCTGCTCACGAAATGGGACACCAGCTTGGATTGTTCCATACCACTGAAATGGGAGGAACTGTGTTTGATATTTTAACTGACACTCAGGAATGCTCCAATAGCAGGGATAATGATAGTGACGGTAAAATGTCCGCAGAGGAATGTGAAGACTACGGTGGGGATAATGTAATGTTCTGGACTGCCTGGTCTTCATCTTCAAGATCAGCCGGGAAAAAACAGGAAACTCTTTCCAGTTATCAACAGAAGGTTTTGAAGTATTCACCAATTGCAAAGTAAATTTATCTGCTTTCAAAATCTTCATCAATTTAATAATTTAAGAGGATCATGAAATATCTGTTAATCATTTGTGCTTTATGTTGGAACTTTACAGGAACCGCAATTGCCGCTCCGGAAAAGTCTGAGGTTATGAAACTGCTGGAAGGGCGTCACTGGAAGCTTGACACATTGGCATTTCAGACGCTGGGAGATGGTACAGACAGCGTGCTGATCAAAATTGCCGGGGACACTGCAATAATCAACTATTTACGTTTTAGAGCACTGGAGGCTTTGTCGCTGTTTCCTTCACAAAAAACCGCCGTCTTTTTGGAGCAAACCGCGGGCAAATCATTTGCGGCATTAGCAAGGCGTGGATTTGAAGCCTTAAAAAATGGATTCAGCAAAACTGAACCTGAGAGAGTTAAAAAACTGGCAGAACGTTTGCTGTTGCACCGTAATGCCCAGATTAGAATTTCAGCGGCACGTGCAGTACGCAGTTTGGATGCAGCACGTTTTGAAAGTTTTATGAAAGCTGAAAAAGACTCCTGGGTGCGTAAAGAAGCACAGAAATAAAACTACTCTATGTAAGTAAGCGTAATCCGCTAATCAGCAAGACCAGCAACAATGTCAATACTGCTGCGCCCACAAAAAATACGTGCATGACAAATAATAGTGGAGTTTTCTCACGCAAATTTCTGAGGAGAGCAAGATAATTATTTAATAGATTTTGCATGCTTTTAATTAATCAACTCACTTGTACTGCGGCAGATTGAATCAATGAAATTGCCGGTACCCACTAGGCCACATAATAAGGTGCCTAAGATAAATAATTGTTCTGATTTGAATTTCATCCTAAAACAATTCCAGTCCTGAAGCGCGGCAGATAAAATGTAAGCAGTACATGCGCCTGCGTTTTTCCACAACTATTCCATTAAAAGGATTCCACCCAGTCGAATGGATCGGGCTCTTTACCATATTGAATTCCTGTCAACTGCTCATAAAAACGTGAAGCAATCGGACCTGTTTCTCCATTGCCTACCTGATATTCCTCTTCTTTGTAACTCAAAGCACCAACTGGTGAAATAACTGCCGCAGTACCTGCACCAAAGACTTCTGTCACAGAACCATCTTTTAATCCTGTCAGAACTTCATCAATGGAAATCCGCCTTTCTGATACTTCTAAAGCCCAATATTTGCCAAGTTCCAAAACAGACATCCTGGTAATTCCGGGTAGAATTGAGCCAGTCAGTTGAGGTGTTACAATTTCATCATTGATCACGAAAAAAATATTCATCGCACCGACTTCTTCGATATAACGTCTTTCAACCGCATCCAGCCAGAGTACTTGAGTATAACCCTGTTCATTGGCCTCTTTTTCTGCTAATACACTGGCCGCATAGTTACCCCCTGTTTTAGCATAACCAACCCCTCCGGGGACAGCTCGGACATATTTATCTGAAACCATTATTTTTACGGGATTAAATCCCTGTGAGTAGTAAGGGCCTACCGGACTAAGGATAATGAAAAACAAATATTTGGAAGAAACTTTCAAACCAATTGCTTCTTCAGTCGCGACTATGGTTGGTCGAATATACAGTGTGGTTCCTGATTCATGCGGCACCCATTTGGAATCCAAGCGCAATAGTTGCTTAAGTGCGTCCAGGACTTCCTCTACATCGAGTTCCGGAAGACACATGCGCTGAGCAGTGCGGTTCATACGTTTAAAGTTTTCACGTGGACGGAACAGGACGTTTTCTCCGGAATCAGTACGGTACGCTTTTAAACCCTCAAAAGCCATTTGTGCGTAATGTAATACCATTGCGGAAGGTTCCATCAAAAATGGGCCGTAAGGTTTAATCTCTGCATTGTGCCAACCTTTTTCATCTTCCCATTCCATGCAGAACATGTGATCCGAAAACTGCGTACCAAAAACAACTCCGGACATGCTCGCAGGAGGAGTTTTTAACTGCTCAGGGGTTGCTTTGTTTAGCTTCACTTCCATAATTTTCTTTAAAAGAATGTTTTATATAATGCAGTCGAAGAAAGTCATAAACTGCGGAAAAGGTGTTTAAGCACATAGTCTTAGAGATCATAGGAAACTATTTTTATGATGTTTCCTATGAGACCTCTGTTATTCTGTTTTGAATTATTACGTTTCAGCACTTTTAATGAAACCTGCTTAATTTGTTCACTTGTTTTCATATTTATGATTAAAATACCACGTTTGACGGTGTGACTGCTCGGATCGCAATTCATCATAATTTATCCATACATATAGTAACAGTGCCCCCATGCAAATAAAAAGTAATGTTGCAGAATTTGTTAATAACCTGGATGTTTTTTTCATCTGCACTAAATTTGAAAGATTGCTGTCATAGTTAATTTTAAACCAAACATGCTCAGCTTGCAATCCTCTTGTTTTTTAATAAATTAAGGTCAGCATTTTAAAGACTGAAATTTAATACTAATGTCTAATTTTAAGGGTTTTTTACTGATTCGTGACGGTTGCTTATAAAAATTATGAAACTAATAATTTGTCATTTTGAGCGTAAAGAGAAATCTTAATTATATTAGTGTTTAGCAGAAAACTGCTTACTCACTTTGCTAGAAATGGCACGTCTTTATTGCTTTATAAAGGTGCAACAATATCAATCTTCAATAATAGTTGCTATTTTACTTGACAATAATAATAATTTGATATAAAGTCCTTCCCAAGGAAGTACTGTTGCACAGTTCTTGTATCACAAGTAAGCTTGAACAATCCTCGCTGACGACAGGGGAACTTCCGATAAAAGAGATTCAGACACAGTATGGCTGAACTTTATCAGTGAGGGGTATGTGAGGAATAAATAATTGATAATTTTAAAAAAGTAAACAGGAAGAGTTATGCCGGTACGAATTTTTGGATTGTTCGGCCAGCACCATGGATTGGAGTTAGAGCTGAGAAAAAAAATAACTAAGTCTATCAGAAAAGAAATATTCTTTGACTACAACAACCGTTGCTACGAAATTCAGAGTTTTTCATTAACAGGAAGCCGACGTTATATTAACGTAAGACAAATTCCAAATCCTGGCTTGTATCCTACAAAGGAACGATTGCAGATTCTTAATTCAGCAAGTTGAGTCTGTATACTTTGCAAAGTTAAAAAGTTTTTCTTTTCAGTATTTTTGTTACATCAGTTTAATGTGAGTAGTTGCTCATGTTGTTCCCAATGCAGACCACGGATCGCCTTCTAGTTCAAGGTTGGTTTTCTTACCACAAACTCCAGGGTTTGCCCCATTCAAAGACTTTTGCCCAAAGCGGTTCTTCCTGCTCAAGATTATGCAGTGAAGCTTCAACACTAAGTACCTCGCCTGACTGTCTGACAATCACCGTCAAAAATTCTTCCACTTCGAGAATTGTAGCCAGCCTTTTTCGATTGATCATATTCTGAACTCCACGTGTCAACACAGAACCGTTGTCTGTGGGATAACGATAGACATTATCACAAATGTGACATGATTTCGGAATATTACTTTCAAACCAGTTATCCGCAACTTCTTCCTGCAGCCATGGATGGAGCCCCCTCTCTACACTTTGGGTGAAAACATAGCGTACCGCTGTCGTTTGAATATTCAGCGGCTTTTCCTCTGCTGAAATAAACGCCGAAAAAGCAGCGACAAATAAGACTGACAGGATTATTACTTTCTTCCTGTTTTTTCCTGAATAGTAAATCATTTTATTGTTAAAAAAATACTCCAAATCCTAATAATAATCTGCTGAGATCTTGTGCTCTAGACCATCGATCTTTAACCGTCGAACGCTGATTTGGATCTACTGGTATGCTTGTTTCCTGAAATCCATCTTTATAATAAAAATAAATAGAAGGCTGCAGCGAAACTTGAAAATAGTAGTTTTCCAGTCCCTGCCAGCCTGCGTCCAGTACCGCAAATAGTCCCACTCCTTCCGTAGAATGGGAATATACTGTAGCGGTTGAATTAAAAGTCTCTGTATCATCCGAGACACTGGATACCGCATTTGCGTCTCTGCCTTGATATTTTAGGGTTGCATAACCCAATCCACCACCTGCACCGTAATAAAATCCTTCCGTAATTCCCCATATAACTGAGTCGTCCACAAACCAGCGGTAAGTAGCAGACAGCAATGTACGGTTAATTTCCAGGGAGTTTCCAGAACCGCTTATCGCTATACTCTGCATAGCAGTACTTTCTTCGGTCAGTCTCAGTGCCTTAAAAGTGTTGCCAACTTGCGGACCTGTTAGTTCAAGAGAAAAATGCAATTGCTGATTATCATCCAGATTATAATCATAAAAAGTTGCAATTCCATTCAACCCGGAAAAAGAAAGACCAAGTCCCAAACCGCGATATTCAGAAATCCTCCAATCCGGACCCTTCCTAATTTTTGTCCCTTTTGCTTTTTCTACCTTAAATACACTATCAGGATTTTCTTTTTTTTCTTGGCTTAATACACTTTTGTTCTTAAATTGTGTGATTGAAAAGTTTTTAAGGCCCTCTTTTATTTTACTTTTCTTTTTTTCTTTTTTCCTGCTTCCATCCGGATCCTCAAGTGAGACATTTGCAACCGGGCCTATAAGTCTTCTCTCTGCATCATCCTGAAACCAGAATTTCTGTTGAGTGTATGCCAGAATGTGTGTTGCATCTTCAGGAATTAAAGTTTGAGGCGGAAACTCATATTTCAATTCAGGACCTGCATCCTTCACTGGCGATACCTGCAGGTTTTGATCCATCACAGTCAACGTGGATACTTGTATTTCCTTTACAGTCAGGCCATCTCTGATTTTATTAACTTCAAACTGAGTAAGTGCAGGCAGATCAGCTAATCTTGTTTTTTCGTTTTTCCCCCAAAACAACAAATAATGTTCGGAGTCAGTTCCTTCTTCAGACCGGACAAGGCTTACAACACCGGAAATCATTCCGGAAGGAGCCGGTTTTAACTTCAGCCGCATTTTTTTACTCTTTGCTTTTTCCTCATCCTGCGTTACTTCAAGTCTGACCGATATACCATCATTCAGTTGCCCTGCCGAATTTCTGCTGAAGACAAGCAGATGAGTCGCCTCCGGAGCTAAGAGAACGTCTATTTCTTCGCTTATTGTGTTTAATTTCCAGGGTGCCTGGAGTTGAGATGTTAAACTGCCAAACCAGGATTTTTTTTCAATCACTGTAACAGTCGGCTGTGATCTCAATACAGTTTCAGGGGCCTCCCCCCAATACACTGCATAGTGTGTTAAGTCACGTTCATCCCAGGCCCGTGTTAGACTAATTTTACCCTGAATACGATTGCCCGTCTTACCGGTTTGTTCAAAAACAATTTCCTGCGGCTTACTGTTTGGAACGCCTTTGTCAATCAGCGTAAGGCTGTAATGTTCCGTTTCTTCTTCATTTTCGTTACGGGCATAAAGCAAAATGTGGGTTGCGCCTGGAGGAATCTTAGTTTCTTTAAACTTGATTCGCATCCTGCTGCCGGATTCCGCTGGTTGCAGGGTCACAATCGGCAGATACATTCCCAGGCGCTGATGTGGATTATTGCCCCAGCGTAGTACATATTTGGAAATTTTCACTGATTGTTCCGAGGAGTTTATAATTTCAGGAACTGTG
>Ga0208959_1000077_pt1 | contig 20857 bp, 17 predicted proteins | sample AOAMet2_C27A4_80_2_FD_188077 | JGI IMG/M metagenome (GOLD analysis project Ga0208959, IMG submission 188077) | Ammonia-oxidizing marine microbial communities from Monterey Bay, California, USA - C0912_C27A4_80 (SPAdes) | ecosystem: Environmental > Aquatic > Marine > Intertidal zone | place... | reverse complement strand
TCCATCTTTCTTCAGATAATTGTTTTCTTGTCTCCCATACATTCTTCAACATCAATTGTTCATCATCAAACACTTCTTCTCTTGGAAAAATAGACTTGTGTAGAAATAACCCATTAGGATTCTCTTCACCTTCAAATGTTTTTAAAACATATCCTTCACCTAACTGTCCATACTCAATTCTTACTACCTGAATGGTTTCCCTATTATTTTTGGTAAAGTAAAGTTCGTTCATTTAACTTTGGATTCTTTGTTTCCAATCAACTTTTAGATTTTCCCAATCAATACCCCAATCTATTTTATCAACACATTCTTTCATTAGGACTTCTGGTTTCACCCCTTTCATATAAACACTACCACCTATACCCTTTTGTGAGTGTCCTTGTAGTCCATCTATCATTCTTGGATTTACATTTTGATTTGTGAGATGAGTTTCAACTGAATGTCTCATACTATGAAAACTGATTGACCTACCAGTATCTTTCAATCCAATCTTTTTCAAGTATCTATCGTTGAAAAATCTTCCAACATATTTTTGATATTTGTTCTTAATCTTTAGTAGTTCGTAAAACACTCTTTCTTCACCTAACTTCTTTATGTGATTTACATACTTAATAAAACCAAGAGTATCAACTAATACAGAATGTAGGGGAACATCTCTTTCACTATAAGGATTCTTTACTTTTGTTTCTTCCTCACCATACTCACCCTCTTCTCTTATACGATAAACCCATACACCATCTACTTTGATTATGTCTTTCACCCTCATCATACATAGTTCCTCTAAACGACAACCAGTAAGACAACCCAAAATTGGAATCCAATAGTAGGGATATTTGATTTTACTAAATGGGTTCTCAAATATGTAAGGAAGATAATTCTTATGATGAAAAATAATATGTAAATCATCATCTGTAAAACTTTCCTTTTTGTCTTTTCGTTTTCTTATGGACTTACCTACTGATTTCTTCTTAAAAACATTTACATCCACATATTCAGGGTATTCATCTATCAAGTAATTCCACAAAGAGGTCATCCTTGATGTAAGTTTCATTTGAGTTTCAGTAGTAATCCTATCCCCTACTGGAACTTTCATAGATAATATTTCTTTCAGAGTTTTATTTTTATATTTCTTCGTTCTTTTCCTATTCTTGGGAAGTTTAGATAATATATTTCTATAATCTCTCCCATCAACATTTGTGTAATCACCAACTGGTTTGTCTCCAATCAATTCTATAAGTTCTTGGTAAGTTCCTTCGGTTTCACCAATAGTATCTTGTCTTCTTCTATTCCTTCTCATTTCTTCAAGGTGTTTAGGATACAAAGTTGAGAAGAAAGGGGAAGATGATGATTTAACTTTGTTATACTTGACTTCTATGGATTGGGAATTGACAAGATAGGGTTCTTGTGGTTCTGGAATGTCTCCTTCAATTATTGGAGGTATTATTACATCATCAACATTATCCCAAAGACTTAACTTCCATTTTTCCTCAATCTCATTCTTAAAATCTTCATCATTCTTTCCTGTTTCATTCAGTAAATCTCTTTTCCAATCTTGTCTCATTAATTTTAGTTCAATCCACCTTCTAACCAGACCTTTATATTCTATACTCTTATTATCTGGTTCAATGTCTTGTGTAATGAGGATTTTATCAACCTCTCTTTCAATCAACTCTACTGTTTCCTTATAATCTTTCTCTAATCTATCTCTTAATCTTTCTTCTTCCTTAATTGTCTTTGAGATGCTTTCATTAAGTTTATCTTTACTGAAGACATTAGTTCCTAATTCATAATGATGAATATGTAGAAGTGATTTCCTTACTTCAATTCGTAGTATATTTTTTACATCTTCTAATGTAATGTCTTTCATCTTCCCTTGTCTAAACTCACGGAATAAATGTTGTGAAATATTATAGAGGTTCGTAGATATAACCTTACATTGAGAATAAAGAGAACTTCTTAAAGACACTCTAAACTCTCTCGTTGAGAATCTATCTTCTAAATCTTTGGGTATGATACAACGGAATTGATATTGTTGGTAGGGTTTTTTTCCACGACAGATATAGTGTTGGTTCATCATAAACATCCTTGTAAGAATAGTTACAACTTCCAACACCAAGTGTGACCCCAAAGTGTGACCCAAGTGTGGGGTAAGGGGTCTAAATTTCTAAAAAATGTATTTTTGAGGAAAATATTTTATTAGGAAGTAACCAACTATAACAACTACTTACAGGATAATTAGTTGGTCAAAAACTTGAAGTCTGGTGCCGTAGGGGAGACTCGAACTCCCACGTCCAAAGAACACTAGACCCTGAACCTAGCGCGTCTACCAATTCCGCCACTACGGCCTCATTCACGACTCATTCATGCTATCTTACTGCACAAAAACTAGCAACTATTTTGTGCAGTCAAGTTAAACTTGAGCCTGCTTTGCTCAAGATATAAACTAAAATTGACTGTCCTTAAAATAGCTTAGAATTCACCCAGCATCTAAATCAGGAATTCAGGAGTTAATATCAAATCCAGAAGCTGTTTTGGAGAACTGACATTTCGGCCGTTGGGAGAAATCTTAATGATATTAGTGTTATCACTTAGACAACAATTCTCGATTATCTAGAAGTCAGGCGGGGGCAGGAGAGTGTGCAGCAACAGCAAATATCAACAGACTTAACAATTAAAAACTGATCATTATAATAGAATTCCATGGACAACTTTATTCAGGATACATCCGCAAAATTAAAAGAATGGGGTGCTCTTTTTCAAACTAAGCGTCAAATTCAGTTAGCGGTACTGGCAGTGTATTTACTTCTCTGGCTCATTTATTCGGGAAGCCTTACTACAACAATCTGGGTCGGAGTTGGGGTTGGTTTAGGCTGGATGATTGGACGAGGCAGTGAGCAGAAATTATAAAATGCCGAAATCCATTTTAATCACAGGTGCCAGTTCTGGAATAGGACGCACGCTGGCTTTTGAATTTTCACGCAGAGGTTACGCACTTGGTTTATGCGCCAGACGGCTTGAGTTGCTCGAGTCTCTGCGTGACGAGTTGGGAGGAGAAAATCAGGTCGCCATAGCTAAACTTGATGTGGCGGATTTGGAAAGAGTTCCGGAAGTGTTACACAAACTTGCGGACCAACTTGGCGGAGTACAGATTGTAATTGCCAATGCTGGTGTTGGCGAAAGGAGTTATCCTGGTGAGGGCACATTTCACCTGGACAGTAAAGTCATCGAAATAAATGTACTCGGCGCAATGGCCACCATAGACGCAGGTACGGAAATTTTAAAAAAAGAGGGAGGTGGTCAAATTGTCGGAATTTCGTCAGTCGCCGGTTTCCGAGGACTTTCCACAACTCCGGCTTATTCTGCTTCCAAAGCTGCGTTATCAACTTACATGGAAGGTATCCGGAATAACCTCAAACAGCATAAAATAGCGGTTACCGTTCTTAATCCCGGATTTATCGACACGCCGATTAATACTCATCGAAAATCCCGGCCTTTCCTGATTTCCGCAGAAAAAGGAGCACGTCTAATGGCAGACATGATTGAAAAAAAAGTTTGGTCCTCCACAGTTCCGGTTTGGCCGTGGGCCTTAATTACCAAACTTATGCGACTGCTTCCTGAACGTCTCTGGAGCAAAATCAACTTCTGAACTATTTGCTCTAGTAAAAATAATCAGCCGTTATCAGCCTTCCCAAAGCAGATACTAAAGTAATTCATACTCCCATTAATCTAAGCTGTTGCAATTTCAAAACCGGCCTTTTCAACTGCTTCTTGAAGTTGATCTGCTGAAATCAATGCAGAATCAAATTCCAGTGAGGCTTGTTTTTCAGCAAAAGAAACTTCTGCGGACTGTACTCCAGTTTTTCCGGAAAGCACTTTTTGCAGCCTTGCTGAACAACCGTCGCAATGCATACCTGAAATGTCCCAATTTATTGTTTCTATCATCTACCTTAGCAGTGAATATTAATTGAAAAAGACCAAACCTGTGTCATGTTTAAAAAACATGATTTTCAGCTTATACCTCATGGGGTATGGAGCAAGACAAAAAACTGACCGTTATTTTTTAAGTATTGACATGATTTCCATCTCTCAAGACAATGTTAAGAGAATTCTATAAAGATGATGGTTTTTAAAGAGAATTAAAAGAAGAAACAATGATTGAAGAATTTATAAAAATACTCCCAAAAGCAGAATTGCATTTGCACATCGAAGGCTCACTGGAACCGGAATTGATGTTTAAACTGGCGGAACGTAACCAGATTGAGCTACCTTTTTCTTCGGTTGAAGAAGTACGAGCGGCATATGAATTCAGTGATTTACAGTCTTTTTTAGATATTTACTATGCAGGCGCAGGAGTACTTTTACAGACAGAGGATTTCTTTGATCTGACCTGGGCTTATCTGGAAAGGGTACATCGCGATAATGTAAAGCACGTTGAAATTTTCTTTGATCCGCAGACACATACAGACCGCGGAGTTCCCATGAGAACAGTAATCACAGGAATTCACAAAGCCCTGGAACAAGCCAAACAGAAATTCGGCATGACTTCCTTTCTGATACTTTGTTTTTTACGGCACTTAAGTGAAGAAGCCGCTATGGAGACTTTGCAGGAAGCACTGCCGTTCAGAGGCTGGATTGAAGGTGTTGGACTTGATTCCGCGGAAGTCGGATTTCCTCCGGAAATTTTTGAACGTGTTTTTGCAAAGGCCTCCGAAGAAGGGCTTCGAAAAGTGGCGCATGCAGGTGAGGAAGGTCCTCCGGAATACATTTGGCAGGCATTGGATTTGCTCGGAGTTGCCCGGATTGACCACGGGGTACGTTGTATGGAAGACAAAAATCTGGTGGAGCGACTGCTAAAAGATAATATGCCGCTTACTGTCTGTCCACTTTCAAATACCAAGTTGCGCGTTTTCGATAAAATGGAAGATCACAATCTCAAAGAAATGCTCGATGCCGGGCTTTGTGTAACTATAAATTCTGATGATCCAGCATATTTTGGCGGTTACATGAACGACAATTTTTTGGCCACACAAAACGGCTTAAATTTAAGCCGTGAAGATGTTATAGAAATTGCCAAAAACGGCTTTCGTGCCAGTTTTCTACCACAGGATTCGATAGACTACCATTTGCGGAGTATCGATGAATTAGCCGAAAAACAAAGTAAATAATTAATACGCGGGCCAGATTAGCCACGCTCCGCTGAATCACTCCAAGCGAGCAGGATTTACTTTATGCTGATCGTTTGAGAATCAACAGGTTCCCAGCAAGAATCAGCAAAATACCTATGCCGGCAGAAGCCGTCCACTGGTAATCCTCGAAAACTGTTGAAAAGCCCAGTGCTACTAAAGGAAAAATCAAAGTGGCGTAAGCGCCACGCTCCACACCAACTCGGCCGAGCAGGGTGAGGTATGTCCAAAACGCAATGATAGAGGCAAAAACAGAGAGGAACACCAGTGAACTGACGTAAGGCAGGGTCACCTCAAAAGTAAATTCCCGCCCGGTAGCCCCCGACAAAACCAGCATCAGCAATGCGCCGTAAGTCATGCCAAAAGTATTGGCCTGAACAACAGGAATGCCTTTACGTTGATTCCTGGCAGAAGCAATATTCCCAAGAGAAGCCAGGAGTGTTGCCAGTACAGCCAAAGACACAGCAAATAAATTTTCACTTCCTGATTCAAAATCGGTGACTTCCGGCCAGAAAACGACGATGATTCCAAACAGCCCAATTCCGGCACCAAGCACCACACGTAATTCCAAACGGTTTTTCAAAAATAAGACTCCATTCATCATATTCATCACAACAATGGTGCTGAAAATAACTGCAGCCAAACCGCTGGTAAGTGTGAGTTCAGAAAGGTAGAACAACCAATAGTTGAGGGCAAAAAGACTTGCGCCCTGCAGAAACATGAATCCATGATCACGCAAACTGTAGCGCATTAAACGACCGGAAAAACGGCAATATAACCAGGAAAGAGCGGAAGCAAGCATGAAACGATAAGCCACCGAGACCATCGGATCAACGGAGCCAAGCTGGTATTTAATAGCCAACCAGCTTGAACCCCAAATCAGAACTGTAACAACGTAAAGCAGTGCGTTTTGCGACGCACTTGAGAAATAGCTCAAATACGAACTCCACCGTCTATTTCCAGTACGCGCCCGCTGTAGTAATCATTTCTCAGAATGAAAAGCGCTCCATCGGACATCTCGCTCGGCTCCGCGAAACGACGAAGAGGAATACTTTTTACAAAATTTTCCTTGATATCATCACGCAGGGAAACTACCATTTCTGTGGCAGTGAATCCCGGAGCAATCGCGGCGACACGGATTCCGTGTTGCGCCAGTTCCTGAGCCCACAAAACTGTCATTGCGGAAACTCCTGCTTTAGCAGCAGAATAATTGCTTTGCCCAAAATTTCCGGAACGCGCGACACTGGCAATGTTGATTATCACTCCAGGTTTTTTCAGTTCAAGAAAATTTGCTGCGGCTTCACGGGCACAAAGGAAAACACCCGTAAGATTAGTGTCAATCACTGCCTGCCACTTGGACATGGAGAATTTTTGCACGTTACCGTCCTTAACTTTTACAAGGAGTCCATCACGCAAAATCCCGGCGTTGTTGATGGTAGCGTCTAGCGTACCAAAATCACTGACAACCTGAGAATATACCGCCTCAACATCTGCTTCCTGTGTGACGTTTAATTCATATCCCCTTGCTTCAACTCCTTTGTCTTCGCACTCCTTGCGGGTTTTTTCCAGGACTTCAGTATTTATATCAGAAAGTGCGACCTTCATTCCGTTTTCTGCGCAACCCAGCGCGAATTGGCGACCCAGTCCCTGAGCAGCGCCCGTTACAATTACTACTTTGTCTTTAAGTTCCATTCGTCTTTTATCTTTGAGATTGTTAAAAAGTCATGCCTACCATCAGCATGAAAATAGTTTATTGCAGAAATATGATGGATAATTTTGAAAGTCTTAGATTGACTGACTGGAGGATGGAGAAACAGCCACATTATGGCCTTTAAACCATGTTTATACTAAGATAAAAATAAATTTATATAAATATTCATCACTTTTATAACCCTAAATAGATAATTCAAAATATTTCTATTCTAATAATTTTGGTTAACTTCTATTTCAGCAAATCTAGCTTATCTTCTTTTATGGAAAAAATAAATTGAATTTGTGGCTTATTAGTCTGAACAAAATAACAAGTGTTATTGAAAAGTGAGGGGATTCAAATCAAGGGCTGGTTTCTTATGAGTTAAGATGCACTTCAGTTTGTATTTCAAAATCTTATGAACTACCTTAAATAGATCTAAATTCAAGAGTTATAAATGCATAGGATGTACTTGAAATATTTAAAACTTTCTGATAATATCATGACATTTATAAAGTAATACATTTAAATTATTTTTTATATTTTTAGCATGGGAAAAAACAATAAGTCTGATAATAAGATGTACTACCGTATGCTTGGTGCTACAGGGCTGCAAGTGTCTGTCCTGTCATTCGGATTCTGGGCGACATATGGGGTCAAAGATGGATTAACTGATGACGAAGGCGTTAACATGGCAAAAGCATGTATGTCACAAGCTCGCCATGAAGGGATTAATCTATTTGACAATGCAGAAACATACGGAAACCCTGCAGGTGCTGCTGAAGAGATTATGGGTGAAGCAATGTCACAGTTGCATAAAGAAGATCCCGTAACTTGGAGACGTTCAGAAATTATAGTGAGCACTAAGATTTTTTGGGGTGGAGTTGGTGTGAATGAAAGAGGCTTATCCAGAAAGCACATTAATGAGGGGTTAGACGCATCTTTGAAACGCTTAAAAGTGAATTACGTTGATCTTTTGTTCTGCCATCGCCCTGATCCTTTTACTCCAACTGAGACTGTTGTAAGAGCAATGACCGATATAATCCGTTCGGGGAGAGCAACTGCATGGGGGACTAGTGAATGGTCTGCACAACAGATTACCGAAGCATATTGGTTGGCTGTCTTACATGGGCTTGAACCTCCCCAAATTGAACAACCGCAGTACAACATGTTAAAACGGGATCGTTTTGAAAATGAGTATCATCCTCTCTATCAGAACCCGTATCAGATAGGGACTACAATTTGGAGTCCCCTAGCTTCTGGAATACTTACCGGTAAATACAACAATGGTATACCCGAAGGATCTAGATTAACGCAGAATGGCTACGAGTTTTTAAGAGATGTTTTAGAACAGCATAAAGAAAAAGGTAACATTGAAAAGATTGTTAAACTTGCTGATTATGCTTCATCTAAATTAGGGTGCAGCATGGCTGAATTAGCATTAGCATGGTGTGTTAAAAACAAAAATGTTTCCACTGTACTGCTTGGAATCACAAAACCTGAACAGCTTGAAGAAAACATTGGTTGCCTCTCAGTTTTAGAAAATCTCACAAGCGAACACATGGCAGATATTGATAAAATCCTTGACAACAAGCCGGAACCTTATGCAGGTTTTGGTGGAGCAGGAATGCGTCAAATTGTAACTATTTGATTTCCTCCATATCTAAAAATTAATGAAAATTCAGGAACTCTTAAATATTAAGAGATTGATAGTTCTTTAGATTATCTACTAAAGAAAATTTTGTAAACATCCACATTAAGAAACACTCTACCTTAAAATATGCAATGAAATTAAAACTTATATATCCAGATATTTCATTCTGGCGAGCAGAAACAAGCCGGTTGGCTTTATTTATTGGTGGAATAGAGTTTGAAGATGTTCGACCTTCCAGAGAAGAAATTACGAAAATGAAAACGGATGGGACATTTCCTTTCGGTCAGTGTCCTGTTCTCCAAGTTGATGGAAAAACCATCGCGCAAACTGGAGCAATCGCACGTTTTTGTGGAAAACTTAGCGGACTATATCCTTCAGATAATAATTTTGCTGCGGCGAAAGTAGATGAGGTTATAGATCTTTGCACTGACATTACCATTCAAATGAGACCAGCTTTGAGGGAATCAGATCCAAAATTGCGAACAGAGATGCGTAAGGAATTGTCTGAAACTATCCTTCCTCACTGGTTAGCTTTTTTGGAAAAATTACTTCAAGATAATGGAGATACGGGTTTCTTCGTGGCCGACTCAATAAGTGTTGCTGATTTAGCAGTATGGCGGCTATGTGGCTGGATTTCTGGAGGTGTCATTGATGGCATACCCACAAACCTGTTGGATGGATTCCCTCTTCTATCCATTCATCATCAGGAAATCTCCAATTTGCCAAAAGTCATGGAATGGGTTAAAAAAACTCATAAATAATCACTATTCTCTTAAATCAACAGAAAAATACTAGTTAATTCTTGTACAACCAATCATCAATAAGTCTTCTGGAAACAGACACTCTCCTAGGCAGGAATTTTTCCTGCATTTTAAAATTAAGCATTTCACTTCTTGTAAACCATTGAGCATCTTCAAGTTCAGCATCATTAAGTTTAATTGTTTTTGTGCTTGCCTCAGCAGTAAATCCAAGCATCAGAGAAGATGGAAATGGCCATGGCTGTGAATGCTGGTAAATGATATCTTTCACAATAATTCCTGCCTCTTCATAAACCTCACGTGCGACTGCATGTTCAATTGTTTCACCAGGTTCAACAAATCCTGCTAGTGTTGAATACAAACCTTCCGGCCAAATTTTCTGGCGCCCCAAGAGTGCTCTGTCCCCATCTTTAACAAGCATAATCACAGCAGGATCTGTACGTGGGAAATGCAGGCAAGCACATCCTTTTTTTGTACAATTGCGTTGATGCCCTCCTTTTGTTGAGATCGTTACTTTACCGCACACACCGCAATATCCGTTTCGGCTATGCCAATATATCATTCCCCTTGCATAGGCCAGGATTGAGCCCTCGATGCCACCAATGAGCGGACCAATTTCTCGTAAATCAATAAATTTGCCCCATGGCGCTAATTTTTTTGTAGCTTCATCTTCTTCCATGCTGGAAATGTCTATAGCCAGATAAGCAATGGGAGTATTCGCCACAGTTTGTTTGCCTAGATAAACTTGAACCTTTGCAATTTTAATTAAATCTGTAGCTTCTTTGGCTGATAGATATGCAGGTACTGGTGGAACTCCTGTTTCTAGAGTTTTGGAAAACAGGTTTAAGGATCTCCAAATTGGAACGATACGTGTTTCAGGATGTTCTAAAACAGAATCTAGACAACCGGGCTCTTCACGCGAAATAACATCTCTGTCAAGCCCGCCAAAACTAAAATGATTTGGAGCACGGTGAGTTAATTCATAGGGGTCAAAAATTTTCACGTGTAGTGACACCTGAATAAAATGGGGATAATATCAGTATACCCATGGATGAGGAAATAGGTGTAATCTTTCTAAACAGAACTATTATATTAATTTGCCTCTGACACTGTTTTAATTTCATTTATATTCTGAAATGAAAAATATTTACTCAGCAGCTTGTTTATACGTTCTCGTCCATCCTCAATAAGCGAGTACAGAGTGGGTACCATGAAAAGAGTCAAAAATGTCGCAACGCTCAGACCATACATGATCGCAAGTGCCATTGATTTCCAAAAACGGCCACTTTCAGCTCCAAAAACAATAGGGGAGTCGCGACTAAAATCTATGTCCATTCCTATTGCCAATGGAGCAAGTCCAATTACTGTTGTAACTGCAGTAAGTAAGATAGGCCGAAAACGTACAGCAGAAGCAAGAATCATGGCTTCATTCCTGGCAAATCCCTTTTTACGTAATCTGACAACAAAATCCAGCATCACAATAACATTATTAACTACAATTCCTGCAAGAGCAACTGTGCCGACTCCTGTCATAATTATACCGAAAGGACGATCATGAACTATAAGTCCCAAAAAGACACCCATGACAGACATGAAGACCGAAGTCAGGACTATTAATGGCAGTGCAATTGAGTTAAATTGAGCAATCATTACTACAAGAATAAGGCATATTGCAATGATAAGGGCTTGTCCAATAAATTTCTGGGTTTCCTGGCGACCTTTATTTTCACCAGTAAATTTGTATTGGACACCATCTGGTAACTCTAATCCTTTTAATATCCTCTGAGCTTTCATAACTAGAACTGGACCAGGAACCCTGAAAGCATCTCCACTGATGCTAATTGTCCGTTCAGTATCTACGTGTCTGATTGAACCATAGGATGGGCCTGTATCGACTTTTGCTATTTCACTTAGTCTTACGGGTTCTCCAGAGGGAGTAAAAATAAAAAGAGAAGCCAGATCTGATTGATTTTTTCTGAAACTCTGGTCGAGTTGTACCCAGATATCATATTCTTCAGTTCCATCACGAAAGACTGACACCTTTTTCCCATTAAATGCTGTACGAACAGTTGATGCAATATCACGTGCCCTAAAACCAAGCCTGGAAGCTTTGTCCCGATCAATGATTACCTTTAATTCTGGTCGGCTGCGGTCAAAGTCATCTGTGAGGTCTACTAAGCCTGGGATATCTTTGATTCTTTTTTTTATTTTCTCAACTGCAGAAATCATTTTACTAAAGTCATCCCCCTGGACTTCAAGATTAAATGCCTTTCCAGTTGGAGGTCCACTTTGGGCTTCAGCTAGCTTAACTTGTACTCCAACCATTTTCACTAATTTCTGTCTCAAATTTTTGATAATCTCAGAAGGCTTTTCGACCCAGTCCTGCCATCTTGGAAAATCAAGGACTACATGGCTCAGGTAGGTAGTTGTGCTCCCGGAAGATGATGCTCCTGACCCTCTGCGTTGTCCTACATTCGCGACAACAGCATCGAGTTTATCTTTATCATTTTCAATGTATCCTTCTACTGAGTTGACGTAACCATCAGAAATTTCAAGCGTCGTTCCCATTGGTGCAGTAATGTTTACAACAGCTTCACTAGGTTCATTTTTTGGAAAAAATTCTATTCTTTTACGCGGGAAAGTGTTTGTACCATACCAATAAAATGTACCTACAAATAAAAAAATGAAGACCACAATGGTTAGAAACCTGTGACGCAGAACACCTCGAAGGAGCATCTGGTAAATTTGAAGAATTTTAGAGTGATCTACCAGTTTCAACTCATCAAAATCGGATGTAACTTTCTTGCTGACCTTAACCCTCATCATTGTGGAACAGAAGACGGCATTTATGATTAGTGCTACGAAGAGTGAGGAAGAGAGGGTAACAATTAAAGTCTTGGGAAGAAAACCAATAAATTCTCCTGCAATACCAGGCATGAAAATCAAAGGGAAGAAAGCGGCTACTGTTGTGATTGTTGATGTTGTAACTGGTATTGCAATTTCCTTGGTTCCTAACTTGGCCGCTTCTATACGGCTTTTCCCTGCCTGTCTATGTCTGTATATGTTTTCCACTATTACAATGGCATTATCAACAAGAAGCCCCAATGATAGAATTAGACTGAATAGAACAACAATGTTGAGAGTGAATCCCATTACATTGAGGATAATCATACTTACCAAAAACGAAAGAGGAATTGCTACTGCGACCAAAAGAGCGTTACTGATTCCCATTACCAAAAGAAGAACTAAAAAAACAAGGACAAACCCTGTAATTATGTTGTTTTCAAGGTCTGTGACTATTTGTTGAACTCGTTCTCCTTGGTCAGAGAGTATACTAAATTTAACATCCTCCTTATAATCCTTTTCAAGACGTTTAATGATGGATTTGACTTCATCTCTTATAGCCAGCAGATTTTCTCCGCTGCGCTTAACGATACTAAGAGATACAGACTCAAGTCCATCGAGTCTTGATTTGCTGGTAACTTCCTTGTAACCAAAAACAACCTCGGCTATATCTCCCACACGAACTGGGACTTGATTTGGTGAAGATATCACAGCCTCATTGATTCCTTCTGGACTTACAAATTCTCCTGGAACCCTAATCATATATTTGGTAGGCCCCATGGTTATTGTCCCACCAGGTAAATTTGTATTTTCGTTGCTTATGGAACTGCTGACCTGGTTGAGTGCTAATTTGTAATAATTCATCTTATCGGGATTTACATATACCCTGATTTCTTTTTCAAGACCTCCGGCACGTCTAACTTCCAGAATCCCAGGTACACCCTCAATTTCTTCCTTTACTTCATCGGCAAGTTCTGTGAGTCTCAGCAGTCCAATATCACCTGCCAGGTTGAGAATCATTAGAGGCTGTTCAGAAAGATTAATTTCTGTAACCTGATAATCTTCTGCATCTGTAGGTAAATCCGGTTTGATCTGGTCCATTTTCTCACGGACCTTGGTTCTTGCTTCACTTATATCAAAATCAGAAGTGAATTCAAGGGTTAGCACAGAAACCCCTTCAGAGGATGTTGAACTAATTTCCTTAAGGTTCTTTATGGTCTTTAGTTCCTGTTCTACTTTATTGCTAATCAGTGACTCAACATCTTCCGGAGATGAACCTGGAAATGGAATGCTGACAATTAGTAATGGGATCTGGATATCTGGAGCTGCTTCACGTGGGATAGACTTGTAAGCTTGAAACCCAGCAATACTTATTACAAGTACCATTATGAAGACAAATATTGGATTCCGGATTGCTATATGACTGGGATGCATAACTGCTGAATAATTAATAGAATATTTATATTATTTTATTGAACTATATTTATTTCTTCACCATCTGTTAGTTTTGTATGTCCTTCAACAACAAGTTGTTCTCCCGTACTTAGGCCCTTAAGGATCTGGACCTTCTCTCGCTGACTGATTCCGATAGTTACTTCACGTTGAAATGCCTTACCTTTATCAACAAGATACACAATACGCCCGCTATCTCGTTCCAAAATCGTGTGCCTTGGAACAACAATCTGATCTTGATCAACTCTTTGAGTAAATGTGACCCTACTCAGCATGCCCGGGCGAAGTTCTCTTCCACGGTTATCAACTTCTATTTCAACTGGAAATGTCCTGTTGCTGGCATCTGCTTCAAGGCCTATTTTCTTAACCTGCCCTTTAAATGTTTTTTCGCCCAGGATGTATAGCGTTATCTCAACTTTTTGCCCAATTTTAATTTGGAGAATTTCCTGTTCTGGTATGTTGACTTTTACTAATATTCGGTCTACTTCCAGAATTTCTACCAATCGATCACCCTTACGTACAAATTCACCTACCTTTACAAATTTTGTTTTAACTGTTCCTTTTAGAGGTGAGGTGATTAAAGATTTGTTTAGACTTATTTTTGCAAGCTCCCTGCTGAGCAGAGCTCTTTCTGCAAAAGTCCTTGTCTGATCAAGTTGTGCATTTGGTATAAGATTATTTTTGGCTAATTTTTCATCACGTTTAAGATTGGTATCAGCAAGTTTTGAATCAGCAACTGCAATTTTTAGTTTTAGGCCTAATTCTTTAGTTGAGATATCAACTAGTTTTTTATTTTTAACAATTTCATCACCTTCACTGAAATATATTTTCTCAACGATTCCATCAATCTCTGATCTCATGATTACACGTTGATTAGGGAGTAAATTCCCTACGTATGTCGACTTAATACTTAGTGATTCGAGGGCAACCTTCTGAACACGTACATTGGTTTTCTTTTTACTGCCACGTTTTTTACCAGGTTTTCCTCGTGATGCTGCCTCACCATTATTTGCTTCTTTTTTCTGATAACTTTTTGCTTGATCTTCAGATCCTTTTTTACCTGATGGTGCTGAACCAGAGTTGGGTTTTTCACAGCCTGAAAATAAAAAAAAGATCAATACAATCAGCAATAATAATTGCAGGGGATTTTTCGCGGAATTCATTTTTGAATGGAGAGTAAGATTTTTTGAGAAATTTTAAATCAATGAATATCGTTGTAAAAGAAGATTTTATGGCGGAGGGAGAGGGATTCGAACCCCCGAAGACGTTGCCGCCTTAACGGATTTCAAGTCCGTCGGTTTCAACCACTCACCCATCCCTCCGTAGCAAAACATTATCCGATATTTGCATGTTTTACTCAAGCATGAATTCTAAATCCAATGAGTTATTTGTTATTGAGGGAACGCTCAAAAATTTCCAGAGTTTCGGCGAGCATTTTTTGGGGATTAAAACGTCCTTCCGCGTCATGTCGGGCGCCTAGACCAAGATTTTTACGAAGTTCGGTATCTGCAAGTATTTTCCGTAATTCCTCCGTAAGAGCCTCTGCCGTCTGATCTTCGGCCAGTAATCCATTTTCAGAGTGCCTGATAATTTCCGGGAGGCATCCGGTAGGAAATGCCACCACCGGAGTTCCAACTGAGAAAAATTCAACCGCGACTCTGCAGATTACTTCTGATTCCACTGAACTTACTACGCCTGCATCCGCAAATTCCATCAAAGACAGGATATCTTCCCGTTCGGGAATAAGGCGTACATGCGCTTCAAGTTCAAACTGGTTTATATCAGCATGCAAGGCTCGCATTTCGGGTTCATTTTCAGATGTATCACGATACGGCATGAGAAGCACCAAATCAGGAAATTCCTGCAACAATTGGCTCAAACTCTGAAGCAGAATCCGCTGCCCCTTTACTGGCCTGATACGCCCCACAACAGCAAGCACTTTGGCATTTGCGGAAATCTGAAATTCAGTCCGATAATCTTTTTGCGATCCCAGGGGCAATTGCGGACAGTTGACCGGATAATAAATTGTTTTCAACTTTTCTGCAAAAATATTGACACTGCTCAGTATGCGTTCCGAAACTATTTTTCCCGCAGTAATATGAAAGTCCGTCCAGTCAGAGTGCATTTTTCGATTCAGCCAATGCTGATGCATAAGTCTTGTTGTACCACGGGTTCTTATAACAGGAAGAGGATTCTCCGGAGCAAGAGAACGTAAAGCGCGGGCCGCAAAAACAAATAAAGGGAAACCTTCAGAACGGTGCGGATTTATGAGTTCGATGCGTTCTTCAAGTAGAAATTTCTTCAGCTTTCGGTAAGCCCTAAAAAGCCGGAATGGATTGTTGCTGTTAAGATCAATGTGGGTAACAAGTCTTAATCCACGTTCCTTCAGCCGCTGTTCATTGAGCGAGTCGGGACGTGTCAGCACAAAAACGGAATGTCCTGCATCCTGAAGCAGTTTGGCGATGATGCAGGCATAAGCGGCCTCCGCGTTCCACCAGTGGACGTTGCTGCCGATGAGAATCTTCATTAAAAATTTGCGTTTCCAGGAACACGCGGAAAGGGGATAACGTCACGGATATTTTTCATACCTGACACAAACTGCACCAGCCGCTCAAATCCCAAGCCAAATCCGGAATGCGGAACCGAACCGAACCGTCTTAAATCAAGATACCAATCGTAGGTTTCACCCGGTAGCCCATGTTCTTTCATTTTTCTTGAAAGTGTTTCCAGAGAATCTTCCCGCTGTGAACCACCAACAATTTCTCCAAGCCTTGGGAAAAGCACATCCATTGCCGATACTGTCTTTCCATCTGCATTCTGCTTCATGTAAAATGCTTTAATTTCCGCAGGATAGTCAATTAAATTTATCGGTTTTTTAACATGTTTTTCTGTTAAAAAACGCTCATGTTCTGACTGCAGATCAACCCCCCACTCTACAGGAAATTCGAATGATTCTCCGGATTTCTGCAAAATATCAACTGCTTCAGTATAAGTGAGAGTCTCAAATTGACTCTGATGAATATGTTTCAAAGTTTGGAGCAGTTGCGGTTCATACATTTTTTGCAAAAATTCCAGCTCTTCTTCATGTCGTTCAAGGCAGACACCAATCACATATTTTAGAAACTCCTCCGTCAATACCAGCATCCCCTGCAAATCTGTAAAAGCCATTTCAGGTTCAATCATCCAGAATTCTGCGAGGTGACGTGAAGTATTAGAATTTTCTGCACGGAAAGTCGGACCAAAAGTATAAACATCGGTGAAGGCGAGTGCAAAGACTTCTGAACCTAGTTGCCCGGAAACAGTTAGACTTACATCTGTACCAAAAAAATCTTTGCTGTAATCAACTTTTCCTTCAGAGTTTTTCGGCAGATTTTCCAGATCAAGTGCTGTGACATGGAACATTTCACCTGCACCTTCCGCATCATTTGCGGTGATGATCGGCGTCTGTACATAGAGAAAATCACGTTCCTGAAAAAAACTGTGGATCGCCCATGAAAGCGTGTTCCGCAGCCGAAAGACTGCGCCAAGAGTGTTTGTGCGCGGGCGCAAATGGGCAATCTCACGCAGAAATTCGAGAGTGTGACCCTTCTTTTGAAGTGGATATAAATCTCCTGAGGAAGCTCCGATAACCCTGACTTCTTCCGCGTGAATTTCAAACGCTTGCCCTTTGGCCGGGGACTCAACTACTTTGCCGCTTATGCTGACTGAGGCTCCAGTGGTCAATTTGGATATTTCTTCATAGTTTTCCAGTACTTCATCCGCCACAGCTTGGATGCCGTTTTGGTTCGAACCATCATATAGCTGGATAAAGGAAATACCTTTTGAACCCCTGCGGGTGCGTACCCATCCATTGAGAGTTACATTTTGATTCAGTAGTTTTTCATTGATTGAGGAAATGCGGAGGCGTGATGTCATTTTCTGTGATACAGCTGAGTGGTGTCCGGAAGTAGGTTGAGTTCTGCAGAAGCAGGGAGCCTTTGACTTTTCTTATTGACCGCGTAATTGTTTGGCTACTTCAATTTCAGAGTTTTCAACCAGTTCTGAAAGTTCATCCACTGTAATCACCATACTTTTACGGTCAGGCATTATCGCATAAAGATATTTCATAAATTCAGGTACCATTCCCAGATATTTCTGGTTACGTTCTAATTTTATCTGGCGTACTAAAAATTGTTCCAACTGCTCCTGCGACATGTTTCGCATTACATTTAAAAATGCAGTCGAACAATCTTCTAACTCCTTACTAATATCAGTAGGATAAAAAAATTGAAATTGTTTTCTTGAAGCTACGATACGTACAAAAACGAGCATCACCAGACAAACTACCATTCCGTCAATCCAGTGAACTCCCCAAACTCCCATGAAGCCAAGCAAAAAATAGACAGCACCGGTGATTGAGCCGAGCAACTGAAGCGTCATCCTTATTTTTTCAACTGCAAGATACTTAAAATTGTAACGTTTTTCCTGAACAAAGAAGGCCATTCCCTCAGTAAACTGCGGAGCAACCATGACTATTTCTTCTGCTGAAGCAAGTTGGTTCTCCAACTCCATTTCCAGCTTTTTCCTTTTCTCAAGCGCACGTTCATTGATTACCTCCTGCATTACATAACGACGTGTCCCACGCAGTCTTTCGCATAAAACCTCGATATGCTCATTCGGATTGGCTTCTTCTCCTGCCATCGGATTTGATTTAAACATCCCCCGATCATGAAGATAGTCTATCATTTCGTCAAACAACTTCTGCATGTCGGTCGGGATCGTGCTGCTGCCTGTTTCATCTTCTTCTGCTGCAGATCTTGCCTCCAGATCCATTTCACTGTGGACTAAAATAGTAAATATTTCTGAGGCACCTGCTTCACTGGCAGGATTTAGTTCAACCATGCGGATGAAAGTATTTGCGATAATTGAAGTATAAGTAGAATATCTTTTTTCCTTATATTCAATGTCAGGTTTTTGCAGACTGTAATAACCATCCAGAATTGCCACAATCATCATACGAAGAAAAGTGTCATAATCCTGATTGTTAACACTCTGGGTAACGAGTCCGTTCCAACTCAAAGCCGCAAATTTATCACCGCTTGTTCCTGATTCCAGCCATAACTCGGTAGCATCAACAAAATAGGAAACTTTTTCAGGAGTACCTGCATTTTTCCAAAGATATGAAGAAGCTTCAACTGCAGCGACCTCCGGATCCATTTGCTTCTGAAAGAGCACCATCACGTCTCTGGCGATCTGTCCGGCAAAATTCTCCGGGATCTCTTCTCCTGCTGTTTCCTGTGTTTCTTCTGCCATAATCAGTATACCCGCTGTTAAACCTTAGGTTTGACCTGCTGTACGCCAGTCCCTGCGTTGAAGAATTTCCTCCTGCAGAAGCGTCAAAAATGCATCAAAGGCTAATGTTTGACGCTCTTTATTTCCATAACGCTGCCAGGTTACAGTTTTGTCTGCCTGCTCTTTTTCTCCCACAATCAACAGATTCGGAATTTTGGTAATTGCAGCAGATCTAATTTTTTTACTGAATGAATCATGAGAATCATCAATTTCAGTTCTCACAAAAGAGCTGGACAAACTGTCATTCAAACTATTTGCGTATTCATTAAATGCGGACGCTACCGGAATTACGCGCACCTGCAACGGAGACAGCCATGTTGGAAATGCACCACCATAATGTTCAATCAAGAAAGCAACAAAGCGTTCATGCGTTCCCAGTGGAGCACGATGAATTATGATCGGCGTGTGCTCTTCATTGTCACTTGCGATATAAGTCAAACCGAAGCGCTTGCCCATCACTAAATCAAGTTGATTAGTCGATGCGGTTTCTTCGCGTCCAACCACGTTTGTAACTTGAAAATCAATTTTTGGCCCGTAAAAAGCAGCTTCCCCGCGGACTGCCTCATAGGGGATTTCTACTTCATCCATGGCTTCTGTTACCAGCTTTTCTGCTTTTTGCCAGAGTTCCGGTTCATCAACAAACTTGCCTGCATTTTCTTCCGCAAGAGAGAGACGCATCCAGAAATCACTTAAACCAAAGAGTTTATAGTATTGCGTGTGGAGATTCATGACTTTGATAAACTCTGCTTTTGCCTGTTCAGTTGTACAGTAAATATGAGCATCATTCATGGTCATGCTGCGTACCCTCAGTAAGCCGGCCAATTCTCCTGACTGCTCATAGCGGTAACAAGTACCGTATTCTGCCAAACGCAAAGGCAAATCACGATAACTCCGCGGCTCTGCCTTATAAATCATATGATGATGCGGGCAGTTCATTGGTTTGAGAAACAAACGTTCACCGTCCATTTCCATCGGCGGAAACATACTATCCTCATAATATGGAAGGTGTCCTGAGGTATGAAATAATTCTTCCCGCGTTATGTGCGGTGTTGAAACTCTTTTGTAGCCTCCGAGAAATTCTGTTTCCTTGGCCAGTTTTTCCAACTCTTCACGAATCACAGTACCGTTCGGCAGCCACAATGGCAAACCTTTGCCAACCTCTTCGCTGATGGCAAAATAATGATGTTTAGTGTTAAGTTTACGATGATCTCTCTCCATCGCCAGACGTCGCTTTTCCTGATATATTTTGAGCTCGTCGCTTGTCTCAAAAGCCAGTCCGTAGACCCTCTGCATCATGTTGTTCTTCTCAGAACCTTTCCAATAGGCACCTGCAAGAGTATCGAGGGTAAAGCAATTTTTCGGAATGTCGCGCGTTGTTTCCACATGAGGACCCTCGCACAAGTCCCAGAAGGGCCCGTTGCGATAGAGGCTGAGAGTTTCATTGTTTGCAGAAAGATCTTCCGCCTGTTCAATTTTATAGGACTGATTATCTTTGCTGAGACGTTGCACCATCTGCGGATGCTCAAGTTCTTCACGCTCAAAAACCTGTCCGGTTTTAATTATGTGACGCATACGCTTTTCCAACTTCGGCAAGTCTTCCGGACTCAATGGTTCAGCTAAATCAAAATCGTAATAAAATCCGGAATCAATCGGCGGGCCAAAACCCAGTTTTGCATCTGGTCGAATTTCCAGCACCGCCTGTGCCAGAACATGGGCTAAGGAATGCCGGATTTTGTAGAGATTGGAATTTGTGTCTGATTGTTTCATTCTTTTATATCAAGCAGTAATACTGTATTTATTTTTTATAGGGATATAAAAAATAGTTGATTTTCAGGCTGCAGGTGGCGCATCCGTGGAATTTGACCATGAGATTCCCGGCACAATAATTTCTTGATCCTGAACAAATTCAGGATGATCTTCCAGGGCAAATTCCAGCGCAGCTTTA
>Ga0208959_1000076_pt1 | contig 20996 bp, 14 predicted proteins | sample AOAMet2_C27A4_80_2_FD_188077 | JGI IMG/M metagenome (GOLD analysis project Ga0208959, IMG submission 188077) | Ammonia-oxidizing marine microbial communities from Monterey Bay, California, USA - C0912_C27A4_80 (SPAdes) | ecosystem: Environmental > Aquatic > Marine > Intertidal zone | place... | reverse complement strand
GGAAAGTGACATAACCGTCAAGTGAAGACTGACATGGTAATAGGCATATCGTTTTGTCCAGTCTTGTTGCCATATCATAGCTTCCTCGCCATGTTGGAATACCATCAGGACCAATCCCAAGGTTCTTTCCAGTATGATGAACAATGACCATGGAGCACCCAGACTTTCTAGCCTTTGTAACCATCATGTTGAAGTTTTGCATTTGTCCAGCTGAGTTATCATCGCCAAGTTCAACTAGATTACTCAGGTTATCTAGTACAACAATTGGGTGACTTCCCTTTTCAGTATTATATTTTATCCAATTAAGAAGTTCCCATTGGTTTTTCTCTAGTTCAAGACTAAGAAATTCCTCAACATCATCGGGCTGAGAAACTCTAGAAATAAACCTAAAGTTTTTCCTTAATTCTTCTTCATCCAAATCTAAAGATGGAATCAAAAGCTTGATCCTTTCATGAATGTCTTCTTCAAGCATCTCGCCGTCTATGTAGCAAACTGGTTGTGGGTCATCATTTGCCCAATCTAATAACTCGAGTTTCCCACCTCCTGCAGCAATCAATGCAATTGCAAGTGAGAGCCATGTCTTTCCAACACCAGTTGGTGAATATAACATCACTGCCTCACGATCATGAATAAGATTTGATACAAGAACAGTTCTCTTTGGATAAATCCTATTCTCCATGTCCGACCAAAGTGATACATGAAGATTCTCTTTTATTTTCGGACCATCATTCTTCAAAACTTTCTTTGGTGTAAATGGTAGACGATGTTTGGAACCACATTTCTTTTTTGAACTACTTTTGTTCCTAAATTTTATTGTATTTGCTCGCATTTGAAATGATGATCCTAAGATTTTGCAAACGATTGTTGTGTTTGCTGTTTCCATGATTCAAGATTAAAGGAATTCAAGATGACTCTGAGAGTATCAGAGGTCGTTCCTTTGATACCAAGCTTAACAAGCGTTTCCTTTGTATCTCTGAGTTTCTTGAGTTCTAAATCAGAAACTCTAAATCCTACTACGGTAGAACTTGGGTTTGCATGAGCATAGTGTTGGTAGTTCTTCATAATTGTTTTTATTGTTAACGATATAGATAGATGGCAAGGAACAAATTAAAGAATATTTTGAACAGAACTTTGGAGTGCTGAGGTGGACTTTTATGAAGATTAGTACCTGTTGCCAATTACTTCAAATGTACTTTGCAATAGGCTTTAGACCGTAAATGTCCATTAATTGAAACAGAGGATTTTACTTGAAATGGGAGTTACTTGGAGGGAGTCTGACTGTTTTTTGTAAGCTGCTTTCATATGAGTGGTACAAATAATTGATTCAGGACATCTTATCATTTTAGTTAACTGAAAAGTGTTGATCCATGAAAATAATAAAAATTTAAGTAAAATATGTATATTATAAGAATAAATTGTAATAATTACACAAAATAAGTAGATATTGCATCAAATTGCAATGAAAATTCGATTGCGAGCAAGATGGCAAGGTTGATGTGGAGGGAATAGATTTTAAACTTAAACCTCATCCAACAATCATAACTCGAAGCTAATGGTAAAATTGCTGGAACTATTTGTTTGAGAAAAATTAGAAATGATTCCGGTAAAATAAAGAGAATGTATTTCCGGCCTAAATTCAGAGAGGAAAAAATTAGGGAATCCTATGATTGAAGAAATGATTAGAGTTTCAAAAGAAAATGGGTCCTCAATACTTTATCTGGATACTGCACATTTCATGTCGCCAGAAATATCTCTTTATAATAATTTTGGATTTAAAGAAACATGTTTTTATCCAAAAAGTGTTCGCCCAAAAGAATTATTGAACAGAATGATTTTCATGATGAAAGAATTTTATCCATATTGCTCCATCAAATCTGAGATGCGCTTCAAGAAAATAGCATGCTCACACGCCTCTTCTGAAGAGTATACCTCCTCAAAAGTTTTTACTGGTTCACCACGCACACCAGAGGATATTCCAATCTTGTATTCTTCAAACATACGTAAACACACACTTACATACTTTCCAGCCATTGGATGTCGACGCATTTTGTCAAGTACGGTCCTAAGTTCATGACTATGCTCTAAAGCTGGTCTACCATTTTTTGAGGGTGACCCCACTGGGCTATTCCTATGTTCAGCGATTAGACGACGACGTGATTCATCATCGAACAATAGCGGCATGACATAGGTTCTCGTCATAAAGTTATCTGTTTCACTATGAGCTGTATTCGCCTTTACACCCTTAAGTTTACCTGAGTCTAACATCATTCATTCTCCGTTTTTAAATCAATTATTACGACATGGAATTGATTCTCCACGTTCCTCTTTTAATTTCATGGCTGCAATTTGTGCTTTTTCAGGTGTTTTAAAAAGTTTGTCTTCAAACAAAATGATAGGTTTCGCCCGGTCAGCATTTAACTGACCTACACACCACTCTTTATCTGGCACTGTGCAAACTACAACATATGCTCCATCAATAGGACCGTAGTGTCTGTTATTTAGTGTAAATAAACACTTCGCTAAATCATTTACTTTATCCTCATCAAGCGAACTAATTACCGACCTTTCTAACTCATTAAGGGGCTTAGTGCTTGTCCCAACAACAGATTTCCCAGTTGGCGGGTCCATCATTTCAGGGTGTTGATTATTTGCCATTTTAGTTATCTCTATTGAGAAAATGATTAAGGCAAAGGTCCCTCTTTCAGAAAGCCCCTAATTGCATTTTCTGTAATGCGTGATACATTGTTGTTGTAATTATTATGAGACAGACTGCCACACCATGAAAGTGAACCCGGCGCAAACAGTGCACCATCATTTGGTGTTTTATAATAAATCATGTCAGCACGCACCATTGGATTTTCCGTTCCACCACCATGGTAGCCCCGAACGGAAAAGTGAATTTCTTCGTTCACTTGCAACATTAAATTCGTATGTCCTTCTGAATGAGCCAATAAATAGGCATCATGTGGGGTTCCAAATTCTATGTCATAGCGATCCAACTCAAGACCAGCAGCACCACCACCAACTAATCCGAAGTCGCCAATTCTTTCACCGTTGCCTATCCCGTCCATGATCCAAGCTGTTTCTGGCCGCTCACTGTCTTTGTCGCGTACATAATAAGAAGACACATCAAAACCATACGCTGTGAAAGTTAGCCCACAAAGCTTACTAGGAATGCGGCCTCTTGCGCGCCACATGCCACCATACTTGCCATCAAAAGCATTATTGTATTCACCTGGATTTGCGGTCCAAGCACGAGTGCCTGCTTCGCCTTTTCGTACTTCAATAATATTTGAATTATCAGGATGATACTGACTGCACCAATAGAATCCGTTAGCACCCAGATAGATCCAACGACCGCCGTCTTGTTGGTACTGCTCATACGCTGAAAACATTTTTTCGGAAGTATATTCAGGATGACTGCCCGTTAGTACAGTTTGGTATTTATTCAGTAATCCCACACCTTCACGGTCTAAATCTTCGTCGGTATGGATATCGAATTCGAAGTTCTTTTCTTCCAACCAATCGACAAGGTGCAGATCACCGTTAAGCTGCCAAAGAGATGGGGACAGCCAGTGGCGATACTTAGGTCGCATGTTCAAAATCGGTCGTAAACGCGATGAGTAGCAAACACCACTGTCATCAGAGTGTAAAGAATAAGTTGATAGACCGTACTCTCTATGCTCGTTTAGATACAAATCTGAAGCAGTCATCACTGGCACCTTTCCAGCCAACAACTCAGCAACCACACAGTTTGTCGCAAGGTTATCGTTGGAATAGGCTAAATAACTGTTGGTTGGCAAAATAAAGGCAAGCTTTGAAGTTGTTTTGCCTCTTGGTGGACGAACAACGAAGGGAATATAATCCTCTGTATCTGGTGAATCTAATCCACCAATACGCAACCTTGCCGCATAAATTCCACTCTTTAAGTTTTCTGGGATAGTGTATTCAAAATCTACCTCCCATCGCGCATCGTCAATATCATCATCGTGAAAATGAATTGCCCCATACTCTTCTGGCTTATGATGATAAATAATTTCATCTCCAGTCCAGTTAAAGCCTGTCATTCCACGAACGGGCATATTAATAATATAGCCATTGATCCTAGAGGTTGATGTGTCTACAATCAAGGTTGATGCAATATTATTGGTGATATTGGCATGAAAATCCCACGCTCCTACGACATCATTACGCAACTCAGCAGGACAGCCTTGATAACCGCGAGCCAAGGCCTCAATTTCAGCTTTTGATAATGCACGACGCGATAATCTAGGGCGGTCAATTTTGCCATTATAAGTACTTCGATTTTGCACTGGCAATTCAACTGGTTCCGGGGCTTCTTTGAAGTGGGCACCAAAAACGCTACGACCAGATCTTTCTTTCCATGAACTTGCACCCATTAGGAATGGGGCATCGTTAATACCAGGTCGCATACTATTTACGGACTCTACAACAGCAGTCGTATCTTCGGCTGGATTCAAAAGTCCTACACCAAGGCCACCATTTGTTGATGTGACAACCGGTTCCTGATACAAGGTCACCCTGCCGGTACGGGCATCGTAACTGACTGCAGCCAGATACCAGACTTTACGCAGAAGCTTCTTGTCACTGGACACTTTCGTCACCAAACCACGACCGTCTCCTATCTCAGCAGAAAGGCATCCGCTTTCATCAATAAATAATCCAAAGCCGCTTTTGTTTTCTTCTAACCACTTGGTGAGAAGACCCTGTCGACCTTTCTCAGGAGTAGTAGGGAAGATATAGCATTGCAATGTGAAGCTCTCAACATTCAGGCGTTCATCCTGCGGAACGATGATATAAGAACCACCGTGAATACGTTGATTACGGCCAGGGTAGGCTTTGTTACAAGTCCCCCCGATTTCTTCTTCTTTATATCCAGGACCTTCAGGATTTGTGTCTCCGTGAATCAAACGCACTATCTGTGCATCATAGACTTCGTTTTCTTCTGAATTAACATAAAATTTAATATCATCCCCTGGACAAACAGAGTATTTGTCGCTATAACCTGTAATTCTTAACATGTTATTCCTCAAATATTTATAGAAATTATAACTTTACAAATATGAAAATCGAATAGCTTTTTCAATTCCATCTTTCGAAGCGCGGACACCCCTGAAGATGCTTTACCTCTGGTAAAGACTGGAATATTAATAATCAACTTTTACTTTCCAACATAATGCGTGTCTTTCCCGATTGAAAGCACACTGTAAATAGAGTAAGTACCGTAACAAACACTACTAAACGATTTGCTTCGGTGCCTGCGGTACTTGTGACCAGAATTCAGGATCGTGGCCGTAAAATATCCGTGCACCAGATTTTTGGAGCTTACGCAACATTAGCAAAGAGTTCAGCATTTCCGCACGATCATGAACCAGATGAGGCAAGTGCAAATTAGTCAACGTCTCTTTCAGGTAACATGCATCAGCAGTGAGTATTACATCGCCAGAATCCAGCCGCACTTTTAGCGACTGATGACCGGGTGTGTGACCGAATGTTGGAATTGTCATGATTCGTCCATCACCAAACATATCATGCACTCCGTCAACTTTCTGTATCAGATGGCCCTGATCGTAATCCGCAGGCAAGTACCCGTTGGCTTGAATTAACTCCGGGATTTGTCCTGCTTCCCACTCACGTTTCTGAATGATGATTTTGGCATTCGGTAACAGCTCATTCCCACCCGTATGATCAAAATGTAAATGTGAATTAACCAGAAAGTCAATCTTGTTAGCATCAACATCCAGTTGTTTGAGCCGAGAACGTATGTCTTCTCCTGGACGAAAGTGGACGCTGAAAAGATCCGACAGGGATCCGATTCTTCCTGGAGCATCATGCTGGCACTGTAAGTGTAGTCCACTATCAAATAAAACTCGCCCACGTGGGTGATCAATCAAATAAGCTGGTACTGGGAAACTAATTTTTCCAACTGTACCTGCCAGCATCATACTCAAATCAGATGTCAACCAACCACAGGTCATTGCATATATTTTCACTGTCATATTGCCTTTTTTTTATCTTCTGCAATTGTCTACTGATTCGAGACAGCAAAAATTTCATTGTGCTTCCGTGTATTCTTGAATAATCAATATCGACTCAGAGAATCATCACTTTTTCTTCAAGCCTGTGGCGGCTTTACTTTTTACACCTCTGGAACCATTTTCGACAGGATCCTCCTTGTCATCCTCTTTAAGAATATTGCTGATATTGCTTATTTCACCGGGCGACATTCCGATTTCTTGTAAAAGACTATCAACAAAAGGCACATGAGCCCGGTAACGCAGAGCTGAATTTACCACATTATCAGCGAGGTTTCTTCCTGAAACAGAGGCACTATCACTACTTGTTGGTGATCCAGACTCACCGCTTCCGCCACTATCCCTGCCATTACCCCGTGAATGTCCGTCACTGAAACCTGGCAGTCCATTGACATCGAGAATCTTGATTGCGTCGATATTTTGCATCGGTTTGACTGATTCACGTATAATTGAATCAAGATTACTTGCTAGCTGCATACGCAGAGCACTTCTACGGCTGGCATCACTACGCATGTTTTCAGCCTCGTTAAGCAGTTGCTTACCAGCAGCATCAACTTCGTAACGTAACTTTGAAGCCAAAGAAGCGTATTGCTCTGCCTGCTCCCGGTCCTGAGATGCTTCCTTTTCGGCGTTTGCCAGAACAGTAAGTTGAATTGCTTCTCGCTCTGCTTGCTGTGCTGCACTTATTAATTCAACTGTCTTCTTGCGTTCAGCAATTTCCACATTGCGAGCCGAAATGACTTTTTCCTCTGCTTCGGCAGCTTTTGCACGAGCTAATTCTACTTCCACATCTGCATTTAAAACTAATTTATCTTTTTCTGTAACAGCAAGCTTACGCTCACGCTCTTCAATCTCTAATTGCTTACGTTTTTCGATTTCGCGTACCATGGTTTTTTCTTCATTTTCAATACGCGTTGTTTCGATACTACGCTGCTGTTCTATTTTTAACTTTTTTACATTCTCGTCAGATATTAATTGCGCTTGCTCCGATTCGTAGTAACGCTCTGATTCTTCCTTCACTACATTTGCCTTTTGCTTCGCTGACCGCACAGCGATTTCTTCTTGCTGTTGTAATCGAGCAAATTCGTTTTCTTTTTCAATATCCAACTTCTTGATTTCGGCTTCAAGATTCTTTTCCTTGATATCTATCTCAGTTTTTCTTTCAATATCATTTCGAAGTTTTTTCCGCTCTTCAATCTGAAGTGTTAACTCATGTTCTCGTAATGAACGCTCAACTTCAATTGTGTCTTGTTGTTGGATACGGGATTTTTCAACTTCCTCTGCAGCCTGAATTCTTGCCTGTTCAGCTAAACGCTGCTGTTTTGCAGTCTCAACTGCCATGTCGGTGTGCTCTTTATCACGTTGTTTGGCAATTTCTCGCTCCTGTAATAACCTTGAGAATTCTTTCTCTTTGTCAATTTCAAGTGCACTTTGTTCACTTTCCAAGTTTTTGGTTCGAATGCTTATGGCTGTGTCTTGCTCAATATCATTACGCCTTTTCTTGCCAGCCTCAATTAGCTCTGTTAACTGTGTAAGACCTTCGGCGTCAAATGCATTAGATGGGTCAAATACTTCTAAACCAGCCTGATCTAAACCAGTTAGGGAAACAGCTTCAAGTTCAAGGCCCGTTGAACTCAGCGATTCTTTAGCTATTCCTTTAACAGCATTAATATATTCACCACGTTTTTCTTGGATCTCTTCCATAGACATTTGTGCCGCAACAACACCTAATGCATCTACAAAACGACCCTGCACTAAATCTCTCAGACTGTCCGGTTCCATTGTTCTTTTACCTAATGTACCAGCTGCAATTGAAACTGCTTCCTTTGTTGGCGTAACACGTACATAAAATTCTGCAACTATTTCCACACGCATTCGATTTTTAGTAATAAATGATTTGTCGCCGCCACGCTTTACTTCAATTCGCAAAGTTCGCATACCAACGGTGGTGATATTATGAACGATAGGCAGCACGAACGCACCACCACTCAGAACAACCTTTTCACCACTAAGTCCAGTTCTTACAAAGGAAACCTCTTTAGACGATCTGCGATATAACCAATGCAGCAAATAAACTACAATAGCTATTGACAATGCAGCCAAGATAATAATTGCAATAATATCCGCACCTGTAATATCCGCAACTGTCATAATTTTTCTCCTTGTATATTTTCTAGTTTGTTACTTTATTTTTTAATTACTAGTTCGTGTTTTGGTGTCATTCATAACTGCAACATAAATTACAAAGCCAAAAATTAACTTATTCAATAAATCACTCAAATTGTATATAATATTTAGACTATTTATATCTATACCACCACCGAGGTTATTGATGAAATATCCCAAAGGGTATATTGCCCAACCAATCGATATAATTAGTCTCAACCCATTAAATGCTGCATGTGTGGCCTCATTGTCACTAGATATATTTGCACGGGCCGCTTCACCCGCATAAACCTCACCGAGAATATATAACCAGCCCACAATTCCGATAATAAAGCCCAATGTTACACTCATATAACCTGCCGCACCAAGAAATTCACCTATTACCATTACTTGTGTTCCGATTAAGAGTCGCCAAAATAAAGCTGACGAAACTTTTGTTACAGCAGTCAAAATAACATAAAACAATACTATTTGGATCGTATGCGAAAGTACCCAATCTAAATAACGAAGAATTATTGGGGCTGAACCTGTATCAACCCACATTGTTTTTATGTAATGGTAAAATATAGCTGAAATTAACATAGCGACACCCAATAATGTCATGGTTGTGTGCCATCTGCTATCTGCCTTGTTTCTTTCTATAAGAAAGAAAATAGAGGCTCCAAACATAGCCATAGATAAAAGCCAAAATGTACCACCTACAATATCTGTGGGTAGCAATGTGCTATTCATGATATACCTTTGATTCCTACGTTATTTTTATTCAGGTCCGTTGTTATTGTCCATATTGCAAAGGAACGCGGCCATTTTAGCTAACTCATAATGGAACAATTGCCTTTGTTCAAAGAGTCGTTTTATTAGACGTCAATAAACATGCAGATAAAGATGAAATTAGTAAAACGGGAATCATCTCATTACATCAAGGCTCATAGACTCAAAGTAAGCCCTTCTATTTTTGATGACAATTCTGGAGGAAATTCGTTCTTAATAATAGAATAACTTAATTATTCTTTGTGGTGAAAATACTCAGTCTTCTAAGAAATGGGAGAATCCTGATACCACAAAATATTCGGCATAAATAAATTTATTGAAAGGATCTAAACGAATTACAGCAAAGCGCTAACAGTACTACCCATTCACGTCATCTTTTTTCCCATTTAAATTGGAACTCACTTATTAAAAAATATTAACTTTAGACGAGATTCAACGTTAATAGTAACAATAATTACTCTACAAAGAATGTGATTTACCACTACTTAATCAGGAGTTTGAATGAAGGCAATTAATCCAATAATAAATATTATTAATCATTGAATCAAAATGTGTCTTAATCAATCAAACTCCTAAGAATTATTTTGTCTAATCAAGAACCCGGATCATATTTTTCTGGATCCGCAGGTCTTAAGAAGAAGTTATCGAGATAGCTTTTACCACCCCAAGTTTCAATTCCTACATTAAACCATTCAGTAGAGTTACGATCACAGTCTGTTCCCATCATAGATTTAACATCGTTAACATCGATTACCTGTGAAGGTACTAAAATTGACTGAATTTTTGGCCCTTGCCCTTGCAAAGTACGCATCATAATGTTCCATCCCATTTCAACGTCATCACCTGGAGGCCATGTTTGAATTGCACCACTGATATAATCAGGATTGTTGCGCCAATAACACAATGCACCAATTTCGCCACCTATTGACATAGGCGGCAAATCACGTCCTGATTGCAAGAAGGCCTGTAGCACACCAGTTTCACCTGAAGACTGTACAGCTACACCGTCAAGTTGCCCAGGATGTGTCGCTAACCACTTCTGCGTTTCAACCTGTCCAACCTGAGAGGTCCACATATGAGCAATTTGCCCGACGACCTTAATACCAGGGAATCTAGATAAACCATCCAAGACACCACGATTTTGTGAATCAGATGCGGAGAATCCGGGAATACCTTCAATTACCAGTACATTACCCTTGCCTTTAATCTCTTTTGCCATCCAGGTGCCTACCTCAAAGCCAGCTTGGTGATAGTTCACAGATGAGTTTATTGAAAGTGGCGAAGTTGTGTATCCAGTAAACGAAAAGACTGGTACACCTCTATCAAATGCATACTTAATTGCCTGATTCAACGCGGTAGGATTTGAACAACAAATAATAATTGCATCTACCCCCTGATCAACTAATTGTCTAATCTGTTGAATCTGTAATGAATCTTTCAGATTTGACTGCGTAACAATGATGTCATTAAGCAAACCAAGCTTTTGCCATTTAGGTTTGATCACGTCCATTAAACGACCCATCGCACCCTTACGCCATGTATTACCAGCATAGGTACTTGCATAACCCACCGTCCATGGTGGCTTACGTTCACTTTTCCAATCTCGAAAAGCACTTTCACCAAGTGGTTGAGCTGGATCCATGAGTTTCGGGTTGTACACACTATCCCTGATATTTTGTGGAAGTTCATCCAAACCTGCCGCCATTACTATCGAAAAGAAGCCGAACGACAACAAAATAGACAGTGTAACTTTTATTACTTTCATATAACCTCCTTCATGACTTGTAAGATTAACTTTTAATAACACATACAATTAACTGTGCATACGTAAATGTACTATACGTAAATTTACGTAATAGAGAGTGGACAGCATCTTGTAAAACTTGTCAAGAAAAAAAGTTCAGAAAATTTAAAATCTTGTCATTCACTTTTCTCCTCTGTTATATTTCGATGATGTAAATCACTATCAGTAAATACTTTAGTATTGGGCGGGAAGATAATACTAATGAGATTAAAATCAATAAATATATACTAGCTGGATTATTTTCAAATCCATGTGAATGTTTTTAATATTTCCACAAGATAGCCCCAATTAATGTTTGGTTTATTATGGTGAAAGGCTGTCATGGATTTATTTGCTCACTCAAACCGAATATAAAAATCTTGTTTAATTGAGACCAAGTAAAGTTCCCCTTCACCGAGATAACATTATGTAGGTCATTCCAAATTGCAGTGTTTTTTTAGGGATGGGAAGAATATTTTGTATTATGACAGGCCTAAATATTTATATAAAATATTGATATTATACGTTATAAATAATTTTACGCATAAATCGAAATCTATTGACAGAGGTATGTGATAAAAATAAACTATACCTACATTTTGTAAGTTATTGAGATAGGATTGAGCTTTAACTCAACTACGAAATAAAATTTGACCATAAGATAAAAGTTAATTTTTTAAATTCCAATTCTGGAGTGTGTTGAAATGAGCATTAAAGGACAAAACATTTTAGAAGAAAACGCTTCAGTGGCGTCAAATAATTTGACCAAATTTCCTGGTGAACTGTATGTTAAGAATGTTCACAAATCATTTGGAGTGACTAAAGCACTAAATGATGTTTGTTTTACTGGGTATTTTGGAGAGATTCACGCTGTTATTGGTGGTAACGGTTCCGGCAAGAGTACTCTGGCAAAAGTGTTAGCTGGTGTTTTGCCTATTGATTCAGGAAAGGTCTCAGTCAATGGAGAACATCCCAGCACTCCAAAAAAATCTCGTGATTTAGGCTTAGCAATGGTTTTTCAAGAAGTACTTGTGGCAGACGAGTCATCCGTCGTTGATAATTTATTTATTGGCACAGATGGCTTTTTTACTAAGACAATGTCAGATAATGAAAAGCAAAACAAGGCTCGTACTTTGATGAGTGAATTAGCTGATGAAGAAATTGACCCTTTAGCACCTGCTGGAAATTTGCCACTAAGTACTAAAGCTTGGATAACTATAACTCGTGCCCTGTTAAGTGAGCCAAAAGTATTAATTCTTGATGAGTCTTCTGCAGCGTTAGATTTTGACTCTACAGAACGACTGTTTAACAAAATGCGAGAATTGAGGGACAAGGGGACTGCTATCATCATAGTAAGTCACCGCATTGCTGAATTGGTCAGAATTAGTGATCGATGTACAGTTATGAGAGACGGAAAAGACGTTGGTGTATTGGAAAAACACGAGATTAATGAAGAAAATCTATTGAGATTAATGACAGGTCAGGAGCAAACTAAAAATACAAACGGGGATGGGGCACATAAAACATTAAGTACACAAGTTTCTCTAAAAACAAAAAACATGCAAGTCTGGCCGGGAAGTGACAAGTCAGATTTCGAATTATTAAAAGGAGAAATTGTTGGCATTACAGGATTAGACGGACATGGGCAGGACGATTTTGTTCGCATACAGGCAGGTGTTGCTCGTGCATACAAAGGCTTTACTCAGGTTAGCATAAATCATGGAGATGATTATTTTTCGATTAAGAGTCTCGAGGAGGCACAAAAACATGATATTGCATTTGTTTCAGGCGATCGCAAGCGGGAAGGAATTCTTCCTAATTTAAGTATTAAAGAGAACTTGGCAATTTCCATGTACGATAATCACAGTAAGGTTCCTGGGGTACGCTATATTGAATGGAGCGCTATAAATGATATTGTTGAATGGGAGGTTGAGCGACTGGCAATTAAGACAGGTCCTAAAGAGAATTTAATTACTTCATTAAGTGGGGGTAATCAACAAAAGGTTATGTTAGGAAGGGCCTTTGCAACGCATCCCAAAATTTTAGTTTTGCTGGACCCTGCACGAGGAATTGATTTGCAAACAAAAAGAGACCTTTATAAACAATTAAGAGATTTTGCTGATGAAGGATACTCAGTAATATATATGTCAAGTGAACTAGAAGAGTTTATTGGTTTTTGTTCTCGTGTCATTGTATTTCGTAATGGTAGCATATACGAAACATTTAAAGATGGACAAATTAATCCAGATTTAATCCTAGCGTCTATGTTTGGGCATGTTCAAGATGGGGACACTAACAAAACAACAAACAGTCTGGCAGACAAAAATAACCAACGATCTGGTGAGATGCAAACTGTATCTGAAAAACAGAATAATAATGATTATGATAAATTGGGGGTCAATGTGAGTAAATACAACCTAAGTAAGTACTTCAAAAATGAGTCTGATACGTTAGGATCAAATGGAAAAAAAGGTGGAGATTTTTCCACAACCGATGAAGAAAATTTTAAAGCACTTAGAAGTTTATCTGAAAGTAAATACAGTAGAAACAAACGGAGCATAATAGAAGAGGTTAATCCGTCATTAACAATGTCAGAATACTCAGACAATGATGCAAAAGAGTTTGAAAATTTGATGACATTTAAAGAGCAGACTAATAAGGGTAAACATCATTCTAATAGGGGAAAAATTTATGAGGGTTACTCAGATACTGATGAACAATCATTCAATAAACTTACGACATTGACAGGGGCGGGGGGGAATGGAAAAGAATTTATCAGTAATTCTATGAAACAAAAACATATAACTAAGTTGGAAGATCCTGATAAAAATAATTCCGACTCAGATGCTTTTGAATACACCGAAGAGGATATACAAGAATTCGAAAAACTAATGCAAAAAAAATAGTATTAGTAATCGTAAGAATATCATAAGTGTAAAATAAATAATGGATTTAATTAAAAAACAAGAATCGAAATCTGGTGCTAACACATATCTCGTAGTTCCAATAGTTATATTTTTTTTGCTGCTTATATTTGCTGTGATAAGAGGACCATATTTAGTTTCTAGTACTGGTTTTGGAGGTTTAATTATTGTTGTTACCCCTTTAATATTAGCAACCTATGCTCTAACTATTATTGTGATGGCTGGTCGTGCATCAGTTGACTTGTCGATTGGGCCACTAATAGGTTTTATTAATGTAGGAATGATTCAGCTAATTGGAGCAGGCCATATAGAATCCCCTATTGCAATTTTTCTATATGCTATTGGAGTAGGCATTGCCTACCAAATATTAATGGCGTTAATTATAGTCTTCGTTCGAGTACAACCGATCATCGTTTCTTTGAGCGGTTATCTTTCATTGGTAGGAATAAATATTATCATTATGCCTCGTCCCACGGGGTTGGTACCTGATTGGATGTTAAGTTGGGGTGAAGGTACCACTATTTTTTCACCTGTTCTAGTCATATTAATTATTGCAACCATATGCTGGTATCTGATTGCGCAAACAGCATTTTTTGGCAATCTAAAAATGATGGGATCTGATGAACGTGCTGCCTATACTAGTGGAGTCAATATTAATTTAGTTCGTATTGGCGCACATGTTGTTGGTGGAATATATACGGGGCTTGCAGCTATAACTTTTACCTCCTTAATAAGCTCTGGCGATCCTACTCAAGGGACAACTTATACATTAATGGCAGTTACAGCACTTGTACTTGGTGGAGCAAACCTGGCTGGTGGTCGTGGAAGTGCTTTCGGTGCATTACTTGGCTCTTTAAATATATTTTTAATTACATTTGCACTTTCAACCTTTAACTTTGGAAAGATGCAAAGCTTTATAACCGACATGGCATACGGTCTTATGCTGGTTATTTCATTATTAATTAGTATTACAATACCATTTCTCCAAAAACGTGCCCGCGGCCTGTCTCCAGGTTTGGTGTTTTTAGTTATGGGAGTTGTAGCGTTGGGAGTTATGGTGAGTGTATCGATGGATCAAGCGACCGGAATAAAAAGATTTGCAGCTGTCACTGTGAGTAAAGAAGAAGCGGCTTATTCAGCTGGAACAATTATATTGTTCATGGTTATTGGAATTGCTTTCATGGGATTTACAATTAAGACTCTTTTCAAGAACCTGAACGCGTCTATGGTTGGACTTTTGACTATATTAATCATAACGGCTTTTGGTTTAATATTTAGCCCTGAAATAACTGATGATGTGACTGTAGTAGTCAGTAAGCCAGCCTCTATTGGAGTAGATTATTCTTCAATTAGTGTTTTTGGACTAGAAACGAATTCACAAACAACAACACCATATTTCACGGTTAATGCCTTAGCAAACTCAACTTACATCTTGATTGGTCTGCTTGGTGTTGTTTTACTCTCATCTTTAATTATTTTTACTATGCTACCACAGGTAAAAGATCACATTAAAAAGGTGTCAATAATTTTGTTTGCGTGTACGGTGCCTATTCTTGCAATTGGGGCTATATTTTTCCAAGACGCCAATAAAGGCTATTTATTTAGTAATTTTTCTGGTGAGATTTATGCCATTATTTTAGTTGGGGCATTATTGTTTACTATTACTGTCCCCTTAGGAAAAACTAAAATTCGCAATATTAACAACCTATTTGTTGGAGCAATTTCTATATTAGTCTTAATTGTCATGTATTTTTTTGCAAGCAGTAGTGGATCTCAAGTGGATACTCTAACAAACACAGGGATAATCTATGCAGACCCCATAATTCTAACTGGCCAAGAAGCCGTATCGGCAAAATTTTTTGAATACAGTACACCAATAAGGATTAATGTAGACTCTCAAGGAATGGCTTTTTTTACTGAAATAGCTCTTTACGCCTTTATTATAGTTTTGCTACAAATATTTCTGCGTCTTGCTATGGGGGAAACCAGCTTTCAAAGTTTTTGGAAGTATTGGCATATCGCTTTTTTTGCTGCAATTGCATGGAGTAGTTTATTTTATTCAATTGGTGTTCCTATGTGGAAAATAATTGCAATTATTGCTGTTTCAATTATTTCCGCACCAAATGTAATGCACATAATTAGTACTTACATAATTGGTGAACATAGGGATGATGCAATAAGTAAATGGGAAGGATAAAAAACGTGGACACTTTGCAAATAAGTAGGAGTTATGCAAATTAATAGAATGGGGAAAAAGGAATTTTCATTTTTCAAATGGCTAGGCTTTATTGTCGCTGTAATTGTTTCAATAATCAGCGCTGTTCTAGGGTATCTTGACGAGACTCCATCACAACTCATCATACTTTATACAGTTGGCATCTTTGGTTTAATTGTTTGGGGTTGGCATCATCTTTCAGTACGTTGGATTTACAATGAAAAAACGCTAGAAACTGAGGAATTACTAACAGGAAGAAAGTTAGATAATGAAATCTCTGAAGAAAGCGAACATGATTTAAGTTATTTTAGTATTCTTATTAAAAATAACAGGCTGGCTATTGTTGGTATATTGGCAATGATTATCGTATTTTTAGCGCTAGCTTTTGGTATGAAAGAATTTTTTCAATGGCAAAATGTTCTTTCACTGGTGGTTTTTTTCCTCACACTTTTAGTATTAATTGTCACCAACACCCTCGCAACATTCAACAAAAGCGCTCTCATGGGATTAGCGGTTCTTATTGGACTTTTTATTATGGGTTCATTAATTGTTGATGGGTTTATTTCAACTTTAAATCTAAAATCAATGCTCCTTTTTGCTTCATTCCTGGGACTTGCTTGTATTGGGCAAACCCTTGTTGTGTTGCTTGGCGGCTTAGATTTATCAGTAAGTTTTGTAATTGGTGCATCAAATATAGGTTTGATGTACTTAATTACACTTGGTTTGCCGCCATGGGTCTGCATTATTACAGTTTTATTGGTTGGGGTAGGTGTTGGACTTATAAACGGATTATTAAGTTTTCGTTTACAAGGGCAAGCACTTATAATAACGCTTGGTGTCGGATTCGTCATCACTGGTAGTGTTCAAGCCTTAACTACTATCGGCTCAGACTTTGGTGGAAGTGTTTTTGGTGTAGTGCCAAAATGGTTAGCTAATATCGCAGCTACAAATGGAACTATTGTTGGTATCAGTATTCCTCCAATCGTAGTCATCTGGATTGCAGTTTCAATCATTCTTATAATCGCTTTAAAAAATACAACTTGGGGAAGAAACCTGTATGCCATTGGAGGAAATCGAACTGCTGCAGCACGTCTATCAATATCAGAGCGTTTTTACTGGGTAGGTGCTTTCGCTATTGGTGGATTTGTTTCAGCATTTACTGGAATTCTACTTTTAGGATGGAGTGGCGGTGGATTTGTCGGAGTTGGTGGTCCTTACCTGTTTCAAACAATAGCGGCAGTTGTGGTTGGTGGAACATCACTCCTCGGCGGAAAAGGAGGATATGGTTTTACAGTGATTGGGGTTCTCGTTTTACAAGTACTGTCCTCATTCCTTGTTGGAATTGGTTTGAGTTATGAAGGACAACAATTTGTATTTGGTTTGTTGATTTTACCAATGGTGGCCTTGTATGCAAGATCGCCGCACATCAGAACACAGATTTAAGAAATATATTTTATCAGAATAAGCATGAAAATTAAGACAACAATAAATGATTTCAATGGGTGGAAAATATTATGACTGACAACATCACCTGGATTTTATTATTTTTAGGTCTTTACTACTCTTATTGTTTGTTTTGGGGTGTTCGAGCCTCACGAAATCTAAACACAACAGATGATTATTTTCTATCTGGCAGAAGTTTGTCTCCATGGGTCTTTGCAATTGCTGCGACAGGAATTTCATTTGCTGGATGGACCTTTACTGGCTTTCCTGGTCTTGTGTTCAGGGATGGTTTCCAGTTTGTAAATACATCTTTTTTTGCTGTAACTGTAGGACTATCAGGTGTAATCTTGCTTAAACGCCAATGGATGTTAGGTAGGCGTTTTGGCTATACCACATCGGGAGAAATGCTAACAGATTACTATAGAGGAAAAACTCTATCATTGCTTTCAGTTGGAATATCAATTTTGTTTGGTGTTCCATTTGTAGCAATCCTTTATGGAGCATCAGGCTACCTAATTAGTGAATTAACTGAAGGTCTCCTATCCCGTGATGTGGCTATGTGGATGTTAGCAGGTTTTGGTCTTTTATATTCGATCATGGGAGGCATGCAGGCAGTTGCAAAAATAGCAGTGGTGCAAAGCATTCTGTTTTTTCTTGGAATAATAATATTGGGTATCTTTGCGCTTAATCTCGTTGGTAATTTTGAATTATTGAATAAAGGATTAGCAGATATCGCACAAAATATACCAAAGCATTCTGAAACCACTAAAGGGCCCGGTGGTGGTGATTTCCCTGGTTATTTTGCAATTCCCGGTGTAATACAATTCACGGATGGTATAAGTGTAGAAACGCCAGTAGGTGGGACTTGGACAGCTATCATGATCTTAACCTTTATGTTATCTTTTATGGGTATTCAATCTTCCCCATCATTTACGATACTTGGTTTTGCAAGCAAATCTCCTAAAGGATTTGCGATCAATCAAATCTGGGGTTGTGCGGCTATTGTTGGAATTCTCACCCTTGTATTTTCTACAATTCAAGGTATTAGTGCTAATTTACTAGGTGCTAATATCTCTGTAAATGAAGCTGGAATTATCATAAAACAGGTTTTGCCAGAAATATCTAAACTTCAGTATTCTGAGTTGGTTATGCACTACATAAAGCTAGTGGGAATAAGTGCCCCCTGGTTGGGTGGTTTTCTGACTGTTTGTGCTATTGCAGCTTTGCAAGTAACAGCTACAGCGTTTATGTCAACTACCGGAAATATTTTGTCTAGAGATATTTATGTCCAATATTTTCATACAAATTCAGATTGTACACAACAAGTGAAGGTTGCGCGTTTATTTACTGGATTAGTTTTCCTATGTGGATTGTTGCTAGCTTCATTTTCTATGAGTGCAACTGTTTTGATTGGAAGTATAGCAATTGCTTGTTCCTTTCAATTATGGCCTGCCTTACTCGGTGTAACATGGTTTCCATGGATTACTCGAAAAGCGGCAACAACCGGTTTAATTACCGGCCTTATAGCTGTTATTTTAACCGAGCCGCTGGGGCAAAAACTAACAGCTGAATTACTTCCATGGGGAGTTTGGCCCTGGAATATACATTCTGCTGTATGGGGAATGTTCTTTAATGTTTCTTTCTGTCTTTTAATTTCAGCAACTAATCAACAAGACGAAAATCAAAAACATAGGGAAATTTTCCATGAATTTTTTTACGAATACAGTGTTTCAAATGTAGTTGACCGTTGGTCAAAACCTGTTGCTGGGATACTGTTGGTAATCTGGATGTTCTTCGCTATTGGTCCAGGTTCTATATTTGGAAATATTGTTTTTGGGGAACCCAATGCAGGTTATGCGGCATGGATCTTCGGCATGCCTTCTATTTGGGCCTGGCAAATTATTTGGTGGTCTTTGGGAGTTGGAATGATTTGGTTTATAGCCATAAAGGCGAAAATGTCAACTGAGCCAGAAAAAGATATTGAAAGAATCACTAAAGAGTGCTTATAATTTATCACAATTAAGAAATTAGATTCAAAAAAAGAGACTCTTGTCTATCTATTCATTTGGTATTCCTGCCTTAACCAGACCTTTTACCTGCTATATCAATCAATTAGATATGCAATTAGATATGATATCCAAACGCATCTATTTTGCCAGAGACTCTAGGTCTAATTCCCCTCCAGTACTTGATAATATGTGAATTTGCAACATATCTTTCTAATACGTAAGGTCAATTTTTGTTGATTAATGATTCCAAACGTTCGACGTAGAAATTAAGCTTTACTAATTTTTCAGCACATGCTTTCAATTGTTCTTCAGCTTCAGACTTAAAAGATTCTCCTGTAATTAACCAATGAAGATCCACATTAAATTTTTGACCAATGTTAATTAATAGATTTAAGTCGACAGCTTGTTTCCCATTTTCAATACGGGATATTTTGTCTCTTAATACTCCTAATTTTTCTGCAAATTCTACCTGACGGAGTTTTCTGCCATCTAAATGTCGTTCGCGCAACAATTTCAGCCTTTCTCCTATTTTAAAATTATCTGACATTATCAATAATATACTAATAATTGTTAATTAAATGCATATAAATATTATATAATGCATATTATATGCAATTTATACACATAATTATTATTCTGTATGATAATTTATTATTGGGTTAAGTGCCTCGAATTTCTAAGTCTTTACCACTGGCAGGTTCCAATACTTAACTTATTTTCTAATTAATAATAGTTCTTAGCACTTTCTTTTATTTTCCCGTCTTTATCTAAAAATGGAGGTTTACGAAATACAAGCTCTTCAAGCATTATCAATTCTAAATCAGTATGGTTAATTACTGGAGCAGGAAAAATTGAAGTCAATTTTGAAAAAATGTAACGTGGTTCATCATGGTGATTGGTTTTAACTGTTTCCTTTACACTTAAATCTTTTTTTACTTGTAAAACTGAAGTTCCATAGCAAGTGCAAATATAGGTTTTTACTGAATCAACTTCCAAATATAATGCTGTTCCCTTTATTCCGATTAGTGCTGAAGGTGTCCTTATTTTACGTTCTTTTTTCGAAAATACAGAAAGTATCCCACCATTACTTATTTCAAACCCAAGTAGTCTTTTTTTATTTTTGTGATGATTTAATTTAATTGTTGTGTTTTCCCTTAAAAGAAAAGCATCTTTGTTTATTACAAATAATAAACTACTTGAAGGTCCAGTTTTGAGAATAGAATCAATTGGAATATTTTGGTTTTTTATATTTTTTTCATTTATTATTTTGTCATTTACAAATACATCTCCTTGAAATTTTATTACACCTTCCTTAATTTTTTTCGCAGATAAATCAAGTGGATAAACAAGTTTATAATTTAGAGCATTAATTAAAGATGATAAAATCCCAATACTACCTAATGATTTTATAATTTTCCTTCTTGTATGAGGTCTAATTTTGTCTTCGAGTTTCATTGAAATATATTAATTTTATTTTATTGTGTTGAGGGGAGTGTTTAGTTCTTAAATGATTATATATGTTAACCCAGTATATAACATCAATCGTTTTGTTTTACAAGAATGTTGAATTTTACTTGAAGGGTGTCTGAATGTGAAGAATTAGTGGGAGTCAACAACAATGACAAACAT
>Ga0208959_1000059_pt1 | contig 22809 bp, 16 predicted proteins | sample AOAMet2_C27A4_80_2_FD_188077 | JGI IMG/M metagenome (GOLD analysis project Ga0208959, IMG submission 188077) | Ammonia-oxidizing marine microbial communities from Monterey Bay, California, USA - C0912_C27A4_80 (SPAdes) | ecosystem: Environmental > Aquatic > Marine > Intertidal zone | place... | reverse complement strand
CCCTTAGCCATGGCGCCCGCGAGCTTGGTTAGAATCACGTAGAGTTGTTTCTTTCCTGTATCGCGGTCGATAGAGACGATTTCGTCACCATAAGTCACTAGACCGACAGAGTCTCTTCGAGAGAGGAAATACTGAGCCAAACTGGCGGCTGCCCTCGTGCTGTAAACCAGTGAGTTTCTACTCACGGGGCCGGTCTCGCTGACCGACCGACTGTCGATAATCAGAATGATATCGGAGACGGCATCACGCTCGAATTCGTTGACCATCATTTTTCCTGTGCGAGCCCATGCCTTCCAGTTGACCTTCTTCATTGGGTCTCCAGGGATGTACTCGCGCAGGTTGTAGAAATTCGTTCCTTCACCTGGATTGCGAATGTTGACTGCACCGGTGAAGATCTTCGGAACACGACTCTTGATGAGTGCGTCCTTGATGTCCTCCATCTTGGGGAAGACGAGGAAATCATCGTACAGGTGAATCTCACGCTCGTTGTGGAATAGGCCGAATGCATCCTGTACGCGTACGCAGACAGGTCCAACCGTGTAGAATCCACGGAGAGGGGCCTCGACAGTGTAGGAGATCTCGGTCTCTTTTCGACCTCCGAGTTCCATCAAGACGTAATTCGCACCCTTCTTGATTCGCATGACCTCTGGTACCCTATCTCTGACTTCCAGAACCTTGGAGAGAGTTGATCGGTTCTGGATTCTGAGAACAACGTCGATTTCGCCGTCTTCGAAGACCCTCGCTGATGATAGTTTTCGCATGGCGATAATCGATTGTAATTGGATGCCTGCATCGGCTTCCACATCCTCGAGCCGCCTGCCACTAGAAGCGACATCGGCGTGAGTTGTGCGGAAGGCCGCATAGGTCAGGAAAGAGAGCAGAACGACGGCAACTGTGACTAGTTGCTGATTTCTCAGCACCAGCCCGAGCAGGTACAACGCTATCGCCAGAGCGGCGAACATGGCTGATTTCCTGCTCCATGCCATTGGCTCTCACCTCCTTATGTTCGGTCAGTCCTTCGGTCTCACACCGTTGGCACTGGCACCTGGCGCAGGATGTCTGAGATGACTTCGTCATTCTCGAGTCCCTTGATCTGGTGCTCGGGCTTGAGGATCAATCGGTGAGCAACCGCGAGGGTTGCAATCGACTTCACATCGTCCGGTGTGACGAAGTCGCGTCCGCGCATTGCTGCTGCGGATCTGCTCGTCTTCAGTAGAGCCTGTGAACCACGTGGCGAGGAACCTACGAGGACACGTGGATCTTCACGGGTTCTCGAGACAATCTCGACCATGTACATGCGTACAGCTGGGTCGACGTAAACATCCTCGATGGCTTGCTGCATTGCTACCACACGGGCTGGGTCAGTGATGACATCGACTTCGACTGCGTCCTTCTTTCGGGCGATACGTCGAGCGAGAATCTCGTCCTCATCCGCACGGTCTGGGTAACCAACGCTCATCTTGAACATGAATCGGTCAAGTTGGGCTTCTGGTAGTGGGTAGGTACCTTCCTGTTCGACAGGGTTCTGTGTCGCCATTGTAAGGAACGGTGCTGGGAGTTTGTGGGTGACGGTTCCGACGGTCACTTGGTACTCTTGCATGGCTTCGAGCAGAGCCGCTTGCGTCTTAGGTGGCGCACGGTTAATCTCGTCAGACAGGAGCAGGTTGCAGAATATCGGTCCAGGCTTGAAGGAGAATTCTCCCTTCTTCGCATCGTAGATATTCGTTCCAGTGATGTCAGCTGGCAACAGGTCAGGCGTGAATTGTACACGCTTGAAGTCGCAGCCGAGAGCATCGGCGAACGTATTCGTCATTAGGGTCTTTGCAAGGCCGGGGTAATCTTCGAACAGGAGGTTACCGTTGGACAGGATGTTAATCATCACATTGTCGATAACGTGGCTCTTTCCGATGATCACTTTCTGCACCTCGGTGCCGATCGCTTGTCCGATCGCACCGACGGCAGCGAGCTTATCACTCACCTTCTTTGAACCGCCTGCGGCCTTCTTTTTGGTCGCTGCTTTTTCTTCAGTCATTTTTCTCTCTCCATTGTTTGTTTTTCTTCAGTTCTTACCCCAACGTCGAATCGCAACCATCAGCTGTCGCAATTCTTGGGGAGTGTATTTTCTGCTCTGGCTATATGCCAGTTCGACGAGTCGAGGGTCTCCGATCATCGTCTGGATTTCAGCTGGCGGTTTGATTGCCATCTGGTCTCTAGTTAGGTCGTAATGTACTCTGACCTTAGTGAATAGCGCTTGTTGCACGCGTTTTCTATAGGTGCTGGGGTCCAGTTTCTGAGGGCGTTCCTTGAAACGCGTGAGGTCAAAGACGTGTCTCCAGTTCTCCTTCTCAGGAACCACCATCATAGCTACGAGGAGGAGGAGACCTACATTGAGAACCACCAGCCACTTGAGGAAGGTATTCGAGGTCAGAAGTACAACCGTTCCCATGGCCTCGACGAATGGAGCGGAGATGATTCCAGTAACGTGTCGGCTCTCATCAAAGACGACTTGGAACTGCCCCTTGTCATCTCTAACTGACTTGGCGAGCTTCTTGTTATCGTGCTCCATCATATCGTCGATTAAGAGCGAGAAGTAATTCTCATTGCCTTCCCAATATGTCTCGCGAGTGATATCGAGCCAGCAGTGATCGGTGTGCTGTTCACATGATGAACTCATCTGGTTTTCAAGGGCAACATCAAGGCCCCACAATCTGTTTGAGAATGCTTCCTCATCGGAGACAAAGACGATGCTTCCAGTCACTGCCAGCTCACGTGTATTACCTCCAACTAATCCTCCAGAACCTGAGGTGACTTGGTCGAAGGCGGTGATGTTAGGGTAATCGATACGGATGATGAGTGAGAGGTCACCAGGAGCGGGATTCTTTGGGTCATCCGCTCGTCCGTTGTCCTGTACATCGATGAAGGCTGATGAAGATGCTGTGGCAAGGATACTGACATCACGGTGATTTGGATGAGTGGTGTCCCTCGGAAGTGGTTCGTACTTCATTCCAGTAGGAGATCGGAACATCACTGGGAGTCGGCAATTGCGTCGGTTCTCATCAAGCACGTCTGTATCGACGCATCCCTGCCTGAGGTATGCTGGGGGCATATCGTTGACGTCTTCTGAGACGGCAGCCAGACTCCAGACGTTCAGCCACGAACCCCGAATCGCCTGGCCATTCTCATATTCAAGCCAGAACTGATTTTCATCGTTAAGAGGAGCGTCGAAGAATGTCACGCCGAATTTCTCAGCCAGGCGGTTAGCATTGGTCCCGTCTGCTGCGACGATGACCTTGCCTCCCTTCTGAGTCACGAAGTCGTAAATTGCGTCGGCTTCGGTCTCAGCGATTGGCTTCTCAGGGCCAATGATCATCAGAGCTGTTCGGTGTGGATCCTTCCAGTCATTGACTAGCATCGGCGTCGACATCGTGTTGGCGATGAAGTAGCCCTCATCGTCTGCCATCGATTCGCGCATATCGGTGACTTGGGCTAGAGCCCCCACCTGCCCACTTCCATCGTCTGTATACGCTGAATAGTATGTTGCCTTACCCGCGACGAAGATCATTGGGAGAATAAGAAGAAGGACGAGAGTAGTCGCTAGAGAGCCTACCACGATGTTGGTGAAATTGGCTTCCTCGGAATTATCGCCAGCCATTGTTATTCCCTTCTTCACATCATTAGCGTACGCTGGGTACACCTACGCTTCGACGCGAACCTCATTTCACAGATATATGTTGTTGATTACAGGGCACATTGATAATGGGAAAACAGGAGGTCTCGATGCTCATTCTGCACCCCTCCAGTGCGGTGAAAACCGGCCATATGTAGCGGTTCCCACAGCCATTTCAGAAGCGTCGTGAGGTGCGTGCGATTAACGCGCCGATTAGGATGCTCAAAACGACGCTTAAACCGGGCGCAGGAAGGTTCGAAGTGACCACTTCGACAGGGTCATTCGAGTCCCCTGGATCTTCAGGATCATTTTGCTGGGTAGGAGGTGGTTCGACATTGACTCTAGTGAAGTCTGTCGAGAGCTGGGCACCATCCGCTCCTTCGGAAGCAATTGTAACTTCGATACGACAATTCCGCTTCGGATGGCTTTCTGAAACCATCACCTTGAGGTCAGCCGTAGTTGAAGCGCCCTTCTCGATATTTCGAGAAAGAAGAACATCGAGTCCTCCGTCCGTGGTCAGCAGAGGGCAGTCATCGCTGATATCAATCTCTCGAATCTTGTCACGGGCATTGCCTCGATTGGTAACCGTGACTCTCAGAACCGTATCGGTTCCTGCATTGATTGGCCCCACCGCATCAGCGATATCGACGTTAAGTTGGAAAATCTCAGGAATCTCGAGGTCGCCAGTTTTCTCTTGATTTTCAGGAATCACTGCAGGAATCCCACTGCGCTCTTCGAGGTTGGCGCTGATTGTGAATGCATCCTTGGTCATCGCATCGATCGAATAGACATCGATGCCAGCGACCATCATTGAAAACGAGGTATTTGCTCCTGGGCCTATGGTCGCTGATTCCGGACCTGAGAATTGAGCATCCCAAGGGACTTCGTATTCGAAAGTCACCTTGATGTTAAACAATCCATCATTGGCCACCCAGAAATTGATTAGTGTGCTTCCCGCAATACTGACGACAAAGGGATTCGAGTCATCTTCCTTTGGGTAATCAATCCCGAGTTCCCAGTTTCCTATCGAAGGTTCTGGCTGAGCGACAACACCTGGGAGCACCGGTAACAGCATCATGGTGATGACGCTAAGAACAATTATTCTCGACTTCATTCACCTCACCTCAGCATCCCTGCACACGCCCTACGCGTTAGGACCTTCACCATCTTTCTCCTATAGGAAGGGGCGTACCACGTGTTTTGAACAGGTTTGACGGCTTTTCGAATTGCTTCGGCCATCGCATTGACGGATTCCTTCCCATTCCAGTCAGCCAAGGCCGAATCGGCTTCTTCTGTATGAAATCCAGGAATCGATTCGAGTCCAGTCGTTGCAACTCTGAGAGCAGCAGGTTTCGCTCCACCATTTTGCTTCCAAAGCACCGCTACGCCTGCTTCTGGGAAATCCCAAGACTCGCGCTGACGCAACTTCTGGTAATCACCTTGCCACTCACCTGAATCATCAGGTAGGCTCAGGTGAGTGACCAACTCGCCGGGCTGCAGCACATTGCGGGTCATCCCGTCGAGTTGGAAAAACTCGCTGAGTGGCATCGAGCGTTTGCCGTCCGGTGAAGCGAGGTGAATGGTTGCACCTAGGCACATCAGGACTGGAGCGAGATCGGCTTGGTAGGTGGCGACGCAGAGTGTATTCTGGTTTGGTATGACGCGGCAGTCGGCCCCCGTTCCGCAGTCGCATTTGTAGCACCAGTCAATCGATTCTCTCCACTGCTCGGTCTGGTTGAACCAATAGCATCGGGTGTCGAGGCAGATGTTGCCACCGACGGTTCCAGAGCGGCGGATGAGTACGCTGGCGATTGAGTCGGCGGCTTTGGCGAGGACTGGGTGTGTGTGTTCTGACTTGACTAGGTCATGTAGTCTGACCATTGCGCCGATATGGTTTGGATTGAGCTCGGTGAGTTCACTGACTTTGGCCAGAGAAATCACGTGTGGTTTGACGTTGATGTGCCACTTGTAATTGGGCAGCAGGTCAGTGCCGCCAGCGATCCAGTCGAAGTCTTGGCCAGCGTCGGCTAATTCACCTGCTGTGGCGAGAGCATCCTCGAGGTTCTTGGGCGTGTACAACTCGAATGGTGGTGTGCGCATCAGGCATCACCTCGATGTCGGCGCTCAGTGTGCTTCCAAGCGCTTCCAGCCAAACGTGGTTCCGTGAGGTATTCATCAGATGGAATCAAATTGACCGCCCAGCGCTCATCTATCTCGTCAGGAGGGATTGTTGGGTCGAGGCCGAAGAGCGCTCCATTGTGGTAGGGCTGGCGGTCATCATCGAGCCTGCGAGTGATGTCTCGTTCAGCATGCTCGGCAGCGCGCGCGGCGAGAGTATCCTGCAGAGCAGAGTGCTCGAGCCGCGGTGCTTCAAGGTCGAGAGGCTCAGAGACTCCATCAGCCTTGCATTTCCTTTCGATTAATCTGTGCATGCGATCGGGCGTGATTGGTAATTCAGCAGTCCTCACGCCCACCGCATCATACACTGCATTACAGACAGCGGGCAGAATTGGTAGAAGCGGACCTTCGCCCGCCTCCTTCGCCCCAAACGGTCCTTCTGGGTCGTTTGACTCAACAATAATTGGTACGACTTCAGGCATCTCGTGGACGCTAGGAATCTTGTAATCGAGCAGGTCGGGATTCATCAAATGGCCACCACGACCGTAGCGCATTTCTTCGCTGAGAACTTGCCCCATTCCCATGTGGCAGGAGCCGATGATTTGCCCCTTGACTGCGAGTGGATTGAGCGCCTTACCACAATCGTGGGCAGCCCAGACTTTCTCCACCTTTGTTTGCCCGGTTTCTACGTCGACAGACACCTCTGCAACGTAAGCTGAGAATGAATAAGCCGGTGCTAAGCCGGCGGCAGCACCCTTGTGAGTTCGGCCCATCGGTGGTGTTCTGTACGCGCCCGATGAGATGAGTGCTCCACGGTCTTCCTGTGCTTTGTGGAGCGCCTCAAGGTATGAGACTCCAACTGCAGGGTCGTTTTTGGCGAAGATGCGCCTATCCCCGATGACTAATTTCGCGCGGTCGGCTCCGGTGATTTCTACGGTGGCGTCGAGCAGATTATTGCGTATTTGCATGGCTGCAGAAATCGCCGCGTTTGCATTCATGAAAGTGACGCGCGATGAGTAAGATCCGAGGTCGACGGGTGATGTGTCGGAGTCTCGGGATTTGATTCGAATCATGTCGAGAGGGAGCCCGAGGACTTCGGCAACAGATTGGGCGACGACGGTGTCGGAGCCCTGGCCGATTTCCGCGGCGCCGGTGTGGACGGTGACACCACCATCCATGTCGATTTTCAGGTGCACCGTCGCATGTGGGAACTTGTTTGGGTCCCAATGAATCGGCAGGCCTGATCCGGAGATGAAGAATCCACAGCCAATGCCGATTCCTTTGCCCAGTGGCATCTTGCGGAATTTTTCATCCCAACCACTGGCTTCTTTCACTCGCTCAAGACACTCGCGCATACCGATGCTGGTCACGCGGAAGCCGGTGATTGTCGCCGAGTGTGGTGGTAACAAGTTGGCCAATCTCAGGGTAATCGGATCGACGGCGAGTTGCTCGGAGAGGTCGTCCAATCCCGTCTCAACCGCGCAGCGCGAATTCACAGCACCATGACCGCGCATCGCACCGCTTGCCGGTTTATTCGTCCAGACGCGGGCTCCTGTGTAATGGAATGCTCCAATTTCGTATGGCGCGGTGTGCAGCACCCCGTTGTAATAAGTCGTGACGTGACCGAATGAGGCGAACGCGCCACCATCAATCAGAGCATCAGTTTCGATTCCACAGATTCTCCCATCCGAATCCGCGTGCAGATTCATCTCGATACGTGAGGGGTGGCGACCGCGATTGATCCAGTAGACTTCTTCGCGGTCGAAGCAAATCCGCACCGGACGCCCAGATTTCCGCGCCAAAATAGCGGCACACATCTCATGCGGAAATGGGTCGGACTTGCCTCCAAACCCACCACCGACAAAGGTGCGGTGCACATTGATCTGATGCATAGGAATCTCGAGTACGTCGGCCAGAGCTCTGTGGACATAGTGAGGGACTTGTTGAGGAGTGTAGAGCGTCAATCGACCCGAGGGGTCCCAGTGAGCAACTACAGCATGAGGCTCAGTCGCAGCGTGATTCACACCCGCGAACAACCAATTTTGCTTGTGACTGGCGACCGCACTCGAAGCCATTCCATCGATATCGCCGAACTCCTGGAAAACTCGTTTCTGAACATTCGCCTCTCCGATGTGATACTTTCCGCGGTCGTGGATTGGATTTTCTGAATCATCGAGACCGTCACGCATATCGTGGATAGACTCGAGGATTTCGTACTCGACTTCGATCAAGCGCTCGGCTTCACGTGCCGTCGCTTCGTCTTCGGCTGCCACGCAAGCGACGAGGTCACCAGCGTGACGGACTTTCTCAACGGCCATGGCGTGCTCGTCTTTGGTGACAGGTAGGACTCCGAATTTATTGGCGGCATCGGCTCCAGTAGCGATGGCTACGACGCCGGGCAATTCGAGTGCTTTTGAGCAATCGATGCTTAGCACTCTAGCATAATGATGCGGCGAGCGAATGATGCGTCCAATCAACTCGCCGGCCAAGCGCACATCGTCTCCATAGTGAGCCTGCCCAGTCACCTTCCAGCGACTGTCGACGAGTGCGGTTGGCTTACCGATTATCTGGCCACTGACCAATTCATCGTGACGATGTGACCCCCAAGGCTGGCTCTTTTGACCACCTTGGGACTCGGGAATCATCGCCGCATCTGTCGGACGAGAGAATCGATTTTTGCCACCAGAGCCGGGTTTCGAGAAAGGCAACTTTCCCGGCTGCTGCCGGTAGCCGACCATCTCATCCTCATTCTTATCGCCGGCTGGTTCATCTCCTGAGCCAGCCATCTAATCACTCTCCTGCGAATCCCGGATGAGGGTCGCTCTTCGGTGAGGTTGAGTCTCCGATATTCTCGCCAGAGGTCAGAATCTCAGCCGCGGCTCGCACCGAATCTACAATCTGTTGATAACCGGTGCAGCGGCAAAGATTTCCTTCTATTGCACACTTGATTTCATCGTCGCTAGGATTTTGATTCTCTTCCAATAGTGCCGATGCAACAACCAAGAATCCAGGAGTGCAGAAGCCGCACTGCGACCCCCCGCACTCCGCAAACATCTCTTGAATCGGATGTAGATGGTGCCCATCAGCAAGCCCTTCAACAGTCGTAATCTCACTATTGTCTGCCTCCGCTGCAAGTGTCAAACAGGAGAGTCGAGGCTGCCCATCAATCAGTACCGAGCAGCATCCACAAGTCCCCATGTCGCAGCCTCGCTTTGTACCCAGACTCCCTGCCTGGTCACGAAGAACATCGAGCAGAATCGCATTCCCCTCGATGTTCAACTGCTTCTCAACGCCATTCACCAAGGCTGCCCAAGGAACTTCCCCTGTCGAGGGAAGCATTGGAAGCCGGTGCTGCACCATGCGTCGAATCCACTCATGGTTGTCCTATTACGCTTCGGTCTGAGTCCTACGGACTCATTCAAGGTCGGAACCCGTCTTTCGCATTATGGCCCGTTCCGCTTCGTGCAGATGGCCACCGAAAGTCGAGCGGGAAATCCCCATCTCATCTGCGAGCTCCTTGATTGTCACTTTTGTTCCATCCTCATAGTAACCTCGTTCCGATGCAAATGACACGACTTCTTGCTGTCTATTCGTAAGCACTTTGCTCCATCCATTGACCATCTCTCCTCGCATCGTAATGACGCTGACTTTGTCTGGGGGCAAGATAACTCTGAGGAGTGCGAGGAATCGTCGCATTGCGGCGGTTAAACCGGTTACTCGCATCTCCATACCGCGCTTCGAATCGATGCCGTATGGTGGCTGGAGATGCAGGTTTGAGAGCTCGATTGCTGACTTTGCCAAACTGTGACTACAAAGGATGCTGGCGAGGACTCCATCTTCTGATTCCTCGTGGATTTCCATTACTTGAAAGCCGTCGAGTTCGTTGAGTTCGTGAATGTCTCTTCCTTCTTTGACTTCGATCTCAGCTAATTGCACGATGCCGATTGAAGATACTCCTAGGTGGGCGAGGACTTCGAAGCGATCGAAGATTTTGAGGAGGCGAGAAAGATCTTTTGAGGCCTCGATGGTCGAGAGCCGCCACCTCAGAACCACCTTGCGCATTGTCGCGAAATTGTGGCGGCAGTATTCAATTCACCGGACTGAACGAGTCACTGCGAATCTGCGAGTGATTCTTTGAGAATCCTACCTGTTCGGCTAATTTTTCAAAGAAATCAGGCTCTGAAGGACCAGTAGGCTTCGCGCATCGCTTGGTTCGCCGCCATGCATTGAACTACGTCAGAGGGCCGATTTGGCATCTGTTCAGTGCCATTCAGATGTTTGATCATTGGTTCGACGTTCGACTCATTGACGACTCCCCAACCTACCTGTGTGCAGGGTGCGATTGGGGAGATTGGCATCGTTCCGGATGTCGGGTCCCAAGTGCTGGCGCTTGGATACCACCCTGAGAGATTGAGCGCGTTGCGGATGTCAGTTTCGCTAGCCGAGTAATCTGTTCCGTTGACGATGAGGCCACTGCGTACGATTGGGTCGGCGCCACTTGAGGCGTCGCCGAATTCGTCGCGCAGATTTTGGAGAACTTTGGATAGCAGGCCAGCGGTTCGTGGTGTTGCGAATGAGGTGCCGCTGGTCTGATGGTATCCGTCAATATCGTCGTGGTTTGGAAGGACCTGAGTCCAATCCGCTGCAACATCCGGATAGGAGCCGCTCATGGTCTCTTTCTGATCGTCATCCTCCTCAGCGTATCCCGAGACACCTATGCTCCAAGGTGGGCCCGCTGTAGCGTCTTGCACCGCGGGTGAGGGCGAATTGTCAGCGGCTCCAGTGTGGATTTTCTTGTTATGGACCACTGCGACCTTAGTCGCTTGTTCGATACCGGTGACCGGCACCGATCCAATTGGCCCGAAACTGGTAGTGATGATGTCGACAAGTGGCTGGTTTGCTGCTGCTAGAACCGCTGCATCGGAGAAACCCTCAACGAAGAAAATCACAGCGTCGGGGTTGGCGTTGAGGACCGCTCCTGTAACCGCTGTGCCGTGGCCATCTTGAGGGTCGTCAAGGATTGGGATATCCGTCTCGTCATCGGGGGTAGCGCCGATGATTCGAGTACCTGGAAAGTAAACGATATCGGTGGCGTTGATGAGGTCCCAGCAAGTCGCTCTATCGGCCTCATAACGATCCTCCCAAGTACCCTCGAAGGTTAATTCACAGGTCATAGTTACGCCAAATTGTTCAAGCATCCAATCAGGGAGTGTTTCGTTAGTCCGAAAGTGGTCATGGTAGACGTTGATTCCAGTGTCGATTGGGGCGACGACACTGAAGGCTCGAAAACCGTCATCTTCGGCTTCGGGTACGTTGGTTGTGACTTCGTCGCCCCAAATGCAGCCGCTGAGCATCGCAGATGATAGCATCAGGACTAGTGCGATTGCGACCGGACGCATGATTCTGCGGCCCATCCGGCCACCTTTCAGTTTTCGTTGTTCATGAGAGTGCCTTTCTCTAGCGCCATAATCTCAGCGCAGACGGCGATTGCGATTTCTTCGGGACTCTCTGCGCCGATGTCGATGCCGATTGGACAGCGAACAGAATCGATTGCTGATTGACTGATTCCGACATCGATTAGAGCTTGACTGAATGCCTTCCATTTCGAGCGTGAACCAATCACTCCGATACGCGGTCGTAACTCTTCTCCACGTGCTTGCAGCATCCCGATTAGCAGGTCTTGATCGACCGCCCAATCATGGCCGAGAAGAAGGATGTCTGAGAAGCGCAGAAAACCTTCGTCTGCGAGGCTTGCTACGAAGTCGTCGACATTCCCATCATGGTTCTCGACGGCGTTCGGATATAGGTCGCCCGCAGCATATTCCGAGCGAATGTCGTAGACGCTGTGAGACCACCCGAGATTATCGCTGGCGGCAGCTACCGCTTGCCCACAATGACCGCCGCCAGCAATCAGTATGTGTGGCATGGGTTCGAGCACCTCCAGAGAGACGGTCACGCGACCGCCGCAGAGGCTGTTGAGAGCGGTTGCTTCTTGGCCCTTCGCATCTCTATGTAGAACGTATGTCTCGACTCGACTTGCACTCGATCCATTGACCAGCATCTGGTTGAGGTGATTCTCCACCTTGAGTTCCAAACCCGCGCCCCCGACGGTTCCGTGCCTTCTACCGCGATTGGTCACAGCCATGCGCGCTCCTGGCTTGCCCGGAACGCTACCGCTCGCTTCGACGACAGAGGCGAGCGCAACCCGTTCACCGCATCCGAGCCTCTCGAGGACCCAAGCGAGGGTGGCGCTGGTCATAGAGCGCGATACGCGTATCTGTTTTGGAGTTGTGTCCGAAATAATTGTGAGAATAATTGTGCTTCTCCCCCTCGCTGCTGAGAGTTAGCCCCGGCTAACTTTGATATGGTCGGTACCAACCGCGGTGCTTCGTGGCGTTCAACATCACCTTTGGTGAGGCGCTCGAAATTCTCGTCATTTCGATGCGAGACGCGTTCCTTGCAGTCACAGTTTTCGTAGCTGCGATGGTACTTTTGTTCAGTTGGTTGCAATACATTACTGCGGGACGTTTTGTTGAATGGATCCGTGATAATGAGCGCTGGCAACCGGCCCTCGGTGCCATCATGGGTCTGACTCCCGGCTGCGGTGGAGCGATCATCATGATGCCAATGTATACGCGTGGCTACGTCACCTACGGGACTGTAATCGCCACACTAATCGCCACCCTTGGCGATGCCGCCTTTGTTCTAATCGGCGCGGTATTCCTAAATCCCGAATTTCTCACACCGGTCTTAATTGTCCACGCGACCTCATTCGTCGTAGGAGTAACGTGGGGATACGGGGCTGACGCAATCGGTGTAACTCCCTCTCGTCCGCTTGGGCGCTTCGGTCCAACCTTTGGCTCGAAGGAATTGCTGGGAGAAGAGGCTGCCAAGCAGTTGGAAGGCGATACTCATTTTGATGTACAAAGTGAGGATTCGGTGCTTGACGACCTTCCTCGAGAAGTGCCGGAGGGCTTGGGTTACCAGATTATTCACCAAGGTTATCGTGTTTGGTGGGCAGTCACAGCAGTCGGTTTAGTTCTCGCGATTATGCTGCTCTTTTGGTATGCTCAGGATGCCGAATACGCGCCCGAACTTGCATGGAATCCGATGACTCGAGATGGTCTAATCACATGGGTGGGATTGATTGGAACCTCGCTTTCGATTATTCTCTATCTTTCGTCAAAAAATTTCCTTTCGGATGATACAGAAGCGACGATTGGAGATAAGTTGCATTCGATGGATGAAACACTCGTTCACGCTGCTTCGGAAACCGCCTTCGTCACATTCTGGGTCCTAATCGCTTACCTTGCCTTCGCTTTCGGAATGGTTGCTTTCGGTATGGATGATGGTGACTTCGCCGAGCATGGCGCTGGTGTCGGGGCGGTCTTCGTCGCAGCCGGTATTGGTCTGATCCCTGGCTGCGGACCTCAGATTATCGCCATCACGGCATATGTCGAGGGCATCGTCTCCTTCCCTGCGCTGGTTGCTAATGCGATCTCACAGGATGGCGATGCTCTGTTCCCACTTCTGGTCAGGCACAAGACCGCTTCGATTTGGGCAACTATCCACACTACTCTACCTGCTCTTCTCATCGGTCTTGCTTTCCTCTGGGCAATGGGAGAATATCCGGAAATCGAGAGACTTCTGCAGCCCTGATTAATCCCGGTTTTCTGTTGTATTGAACTCAATGCTGATGTTTTGTAGTTTACATCGATCGTGGTCCTTTGCAGCATCTTAGTAGATACCGAGAAGTTCCTCAACATCCTCTTTTGTGTCGATATTGAGGTGAAGATGAGGTGCATCGACCTCGATACGCTGCGGTTCTATGAGGTCATGCAGCGGCGTGTCTGGTGCGGCTTTGAGAACTCGTTCGCAATCCGATGCAGAGAGTGCGATTGGATGTCCACCGCGCCCACCATAGACTGGGCAAGAGGTTGTGCCAGCCTTGAGCAGGGCCTCGATGGTTTCGCTGTTGAACCCGGGGCGGTCGACAGGTGCGATGAGTATAGGCCCACCTCCTGTGGATCTCAACCCACATTGGATGCTGCCGGTGCGCCCTGCCTCAGGCTCGCGATTGAGAACGATTTTCGCTCCTAATTCCTTGAGAATGTGACCTATTGGTTGGACTAAGTTTTCTCGCGTTACGACGGTTACTTCGAGCCGGTGAGAATGTAGTAGGTTAGCCATAAATTCGACGAGCGTCAAGCCATCGGTCAACTGGACGAGGGCCTTGGGTTCACCCAAGCGCTCGCTCGCGCCAGCGGCGAGGATAATCGCCTTGTCAATCGCCATCATCAACGGCGTCTTCCTCACCGCTCATCATTGATTCGACGGCGGCATCCATCTCTAGATCATACTCGTCGTCGTCGAAGTAACCCCTTTCGCGTAGCTGAACACCCGCGAAAGCGAGAGCGCCAAGGAGTACGAGAACCAGTAAAGCGAGCATTCCTACAATCAACCCCATCAGTGATCCGGTTCCGCCACTCTCAGCCATCTTTTCCTCACCCATCACGTGGATGCCAACGGCTAGATTGGTGGAAGACTCGTCACCAGAGATGGCGCGAACTAGAATCACTTGCTCGCCCTCTATGGTGTTATTCGGTAGGAATCGTAGCCTATCGACGAGCAGGTTGTGAGTCACCTCAAATTGCTCGTCGCCAACATTAAATTCAGCCAGATCCATCCAATTATCTCGCATATCCCAAGTGCGCCATTGTACTCGCTGAATTCCACCGTCCAAGTCGAAGACAATGGAATCACCTTGGCCGATGTGCACCCGATTATCCATTCCATACTCGCTCGCAAGTGTCACATTCAGCGACATACTGAGTTCGTAGTGGTAATTCGCGGCCTCTTCGACTGAAGGTTGAGCGTTGACATGTCCGTGTCCGTAGACGTTGTTTTGGCGGTTTTTGGGAACGAGGTCCTCTGCACAGGCTTCGTTGGCCAGCATGTAGTGGCATTGTCGATAGGTCGAAGTTTCCTGCATCATATTGCGAATGTCAAATGGACTCAAGTCCGGATTCGCCTGGAACATCAAAACCCCCACACCTGCGGCGCCGGGCGTTGCCATACTGGTGCCTGACATCGATGTGTAGCCGTCACCAGTGTTGGCTTCTGGAGCCATCACATTGCTGCCGACAAAGGCGATGTTTGGTTTGATGCGACCCTCTTCGGTCGGGCCTTGGCTGGAATATACGGCGATTGCTGTATTTTTGTCGAGGGCTCCGACCGTTATCGCGTCTTCAGCGCTGCCTGGTGTGCCAATCTGTGCGCTGAAGGCGGCGTTTCCAGCTGCAATGAAGAGCGCTACTCCCGCTCGCATCATCTCGTTGGCCATTCGGTTGACTGACTCCTTCTCGGAAGTGGTCCATTCTGAGACCGCAGGTCCTCCGAGACTCATACTCGCGGCACGGATATTGTAGTCGTGGCGCTTGTCGACAGTCCACTGCATTCCGGCCATGACTTGGGCGTAAGTTCCGCCTCCGCTGCCGCTTAGCACCTTGACGCCGACGAGGTTGGCTTGTGGCGCTACTCCAACGTGCTCGTAGGTTGGTGCGCCAGTTCCTGTGGTGATTCCTGCACAATGTGTTCCGTGGCCGTGGTCGTCGTAAGGGAAAATCTCTGTGCCGTTGGTTGCATCTGGATTGTTGATTGCATCGTAGAAGCCGAGGATTTTCGGGTCGTGAGTCGAGTTATCGTCATCGAGGTCGTCGACACCGGAGTGGTTGCCGTCGATACCGGTGTCGATGATCGCCATCGTTACTCCGGCACCGGTATATCCTGTGTCTTGCCAGACAAGGTCGACGCCGTGAACCGGTTTTACGTCCTTCATTTGGACTTCAAGTCGACCATCGAGTTCGACGAAGACGACGCCGGGTTGTTCGAGGAGTTCGTGGATACGATTCAGTTCGACTGTTCCGGCGATCGAATCGATTAGCCAATAGCGGAATTGGGTTTGGAATGCGACCTCACTTTCGAGGATTGCTTGGTCGTCGGCTGTTGGCGTATGGTCGAAGTCGACTATGACGGAGATACGTCCGTTCTCATCGAGGTATTCGTAGTGATTATTTTGGGCGGCAATCCAGATAGCGTCGTGAATACCATCGCCGTCGAGATCCATGTTCGTATCTTCCCACCATTCGCCAATTTGTTCAGCATAAGTGTTGGAGATTTGCTGAGGGTCCGAGACTGCTGGGAGGGCCGCAGCAAGTGCTGGGACCAACATCATCCCGAGTATCGTAAATGCGACCAATCGGGTTCGGATAACGGCTGAATTTGCCATGGTTCTCTAACTCGGGGCCTCGCGACTCCGATTTCAAGGGCGCGGTCTTGTGAGTGTGCAGCCCTTTGGGCTGTTCAGAGGTCGCGAGTCATCTCGCGTCCGATGATCATACGCTGCACCTGACTGCTTCCTTCGTAGATCTGCAGAACCTTTGCTGCGCGCATGAGTCGTGCCACAGGGTACTCTTCTGAGTAACCGTAGCCGCCAAAGATCTGTACCGCATCGGTGGTGATTTCCATACATGAATCGGCGGCGAATCGCTTCGCGTGAGCCGCACTCTCAGTATTGCGGATTCCATTGTCCGCCTCCCATGCTGTTCGCCATGTTAGAAGGCGGCTAGCCTCAATCTTCGTCTTCATGTCAGCGAGCATGAATTGAATCGCTTGATGCTCGTGGAGTTTTTTGCCGAAGGTCTTGCGCTCATCGGCGTACTGCAAGGCATGTTCGTAAGCCGCTCGGGCACATCCAACCGCTTGTGCAGCGGTGTTAGGGCGCGATAAATCGAAGGCCTTCATGGCGTTAAACCAACCTTTGCCTTCGACGCCTCCGAGGAGGTTCTCAACAGGCACATGGACATTGTCGAAACGAACCCCTCTGGTGTCCGATGCGCGCTGTCCCATATTGGACTCCTTCTTGCCGAGTGTGACTCCGTCCAAATTGCTCTCAACGATGAAGGCGCTCATGCCTTTGTAACCTGCTGACTTGTCTGTATATGCGAGCACGAAGAACCAGTCAGCGTGACCGGCTCCAGTGATGAACATCTTCTCGCCATTGAGGATGTAATGGTCGCCATCGCGAACAGCAGTCGTCTCAATGCTCGCGACATCGCTTCCAGCCGCCGGCTCTGTGACGCAATAGGAGGCGATTTTCGGCTCCTTGACGAGCCGGCCGAGATACTCTTCCTTCTGTTCCTCAGTACCTCCGGTGATGATTGGACCCGCAGTCAACCCATTCGAATACGCGGCGGTACTGAACCCTGGGTCTCCCCAAGCAAATTCCTCAATCACTAGTACTTCGTCAGCGATTCCCATGCCCATGCCGCCATACTCAGTAGGAATGTGCAGATTGGTTAGGCCGAGTGCGTGAGCCTCGGCAATAGTCTCGAGCGGGAACTCGTTCTCAAGGTCCCAGTGCTCAGCGTGAGGTCTTACTGAATCCCGCGCAAACTCGTGAGCGAGTTCGCGCAGCATCTCCTGTTCCTCGGACAATCCAAAGTCTGCCATGAACCCGCCAGCGGTCCTCCCGCCTTAGCCGTTCGCACCGCTGTTGCGACTGATTTAGGAATCCGTCGTTAGTGAAGCCGATGTTCAACCGAAGTATAGGAATGCCATGTACGATATGTAACCGACAACCATAGTAGCCCCTACACGCCGACCGATTTCACGATCATCGAGTAGCATCGCAGCAACCAATCCGGAAGTCAGGATAACTACCCAGATATCCCGTCCTGCGAATTCAGCAGCGATATCGATACCATCTCCAACGACCGAGGCCGTACCAAGGATTCCAAGGATGTTGATTACATTCGAACCGAGGACATTACCGACGGCGACTCCACCTTGATTCCGAAATGCAGCAATCAGAGTTACAGCCAATTCAGGGAGGGATGTACCAAGAGCGACCATCGACAAACCGATGACGGAGTCTGGGATGCCATGTGCTTCCGCCAATCCAGTTGCTCCACTGAGCAAGAGCACCGCGCCCTGCCATATCATCGCCCCGCCAGCGACGGTTGCAGCGACGGCGAGAATGATGTTGTCTGGCAACCAGGTGTCATCTTCTTCGTCATCCTCACTCTTTCCCTTGGAGTAGATGTAGGAATAGGCGTAGTAACTAACCAAAAGGAGCAGCATGATTATGCCGCCTTCATAGGGGATTCGTCCTAGATATACGAAAGCAGTCAACAGCACAGTCGCCACGATGACAGCCATGGCATCGCGCCGCAGTCCTGCGCCTGCATCACTACCTGAACCCAGCATGCAGGCGGTTCCAAGAACCAGCAACACATTCGCAACATTCGAGCCCAAGACACCGCCAACGGCAATGTCGGGCTCGCCCTGAGCAACTGCTTCGAGAGCCACAGCCAGCTCAGGAAGTGAGGTTCCGATCGCAACGATGGTGAATCCTACTAGAAGTGGCGGCACATTCAGCCTGTATGCTATCTTGATTGCGCCCTGCACAACACCTTCGCCTCCAATCATGAGTAGGGCGAAGCCAATGAGGACCAATGCGGGATCGGAGTCAAGCATCGCTATCACGCCCTCCGTGCCCCGTTCATGATGTTTGAGTCCATTCCCATTGCTCGCATGCTCGACCCCTCATCATTCCCTCACTTGCGCGATCATTATTCGCACATTCGCCTGATGTGTCGAACGACGAGTTCTGCGGTGGGAATAGTGTGGTCTTCGAGTGGTGGTGAGAATGGAACAGGGGTGTCCAAGGCGCCAATTACTACGGGTGCATTCTCGAGGTTCCAAAACGCCTCTTCGAGGATACGACTGCTCACTGTATGGCCCAAACCTCCGGTGTACTGCGCCTCTTGCAGGACAATCAAACGGCCTGTTCTTCGCACGGAATCGATGCAGGTCTGCGCATCGAAGGGTTGCAGAGTTCTGAGGTCGATGATTTCTGCTTCTATGCCTCGCTTGGCGGCTGCAGCAGCGGCTTCGAGAGCCACGTGTACCATCGCTCCCCAAGTGACGATTGAGAGGTCTTTACCGCCTCGGATTACGCGGGCTTTGCCAATGCTTGATTCTGCCCGCGCGAGGCGTTCATGAACCGATTTTGTATCGACTATCTGGTTGATTGAGTTGCCCCAACCAGTCTTCCCTCCGCGCAATCCGTAGAGTCCGATGTGCTCGAGGAAGACGACTGGGTCGTTTAGAGCGTGGCCTTCTACGAGAAGGTCGTAGGCATCTTGTGGGGTTGAAGGAAAGAGGATGATGAGGCCGGGGTCGTTGGCGAACCAGGACTCGATCATATTGGCATGAAATGGTCCGCTTCGCGTTTTTGCTCCGAGTGGGATTCTGACTGTCAGTGGTACTTCCGCGCCCCAGCGCCATCGGAGTTGGGCTGCGTTATTTATGAGCGGATTCATTGCTAGTGCAGCGAATCCGCCAAATTGGATTTCTGCGACTGGCCGTAGGCCGCCGAGAGCTGCCCCGGTGGCCGAATGGATGATGATGGCCTCGGACAAGGGCATATCGAGAAGTTTGTCCGAATGACCTCGGGCTTTGAGTGGAAGATTCATCCCGAAGGCACCGGCGATTTCCATGTCTTCGCCCATGAAAACCATGGAATCGCCGTACTGGTCGGCTAATGCAACCATGCCGTTTTGAATTGCCTTACTGTAAGTCCAAGATTTTGGAGCGTCAGAAAATTCGATTTCGATATTTCCAGCAGGGACTGGAGGGGCAGGTCCTGGCATACTTACTCCGAAGCGGTCGTATTGCTCTGAGTGAGTTGTTGCGTCGTGGATGGAGGTGATTCCTGCGGTGACCGAATTGCCTTCTGGCCAAGCCGCCGCTTCCATTTCTTGTCGAGCTGCGTCGACCGCTGCTTGCTCTTCTGCTTCCATATGTGCGAGGCGGCGCTCACTGACACCCAGATGGATGAGGTGTTCGCGATGGTTTGGAATTGGATCTTTCTCGGCCCAATAGGTCAGTAATTCGCGATCGACATAGCCTGGTGGATTGCCACTGGCTGCTCCGAGGTAGAGATCGTCGTGATGATGGGCGTGTCCGCATCCTCGCATCGTTTCGACGTGGATTAGTGTGGCTCCGCAACCGTCGAGGGCGTATTCTCTGGCTGCGGCTGTTGATGCGTGAAATTGCGCTGGGTCAGCCCCGTCGATTGTCCAAGCCGGAATTCCCATCGAGTGCCCTTTGTCTCCGAAGGTCTCGGCTCCAGATTGACCAACAGTGAATGTGTCGAGGGCAATCTGATTGTTTTGAATCATGTATGCTATCGGTAGCCCACGGGCGCCGGCGAGGTTCATCGCTTCCCAGAACTCTCCACTACTGCTACAGCCCTCGCCCACTGGTGCAAGGTGAAAACGAGGCACTTCGAGCCTACTCGCTGCTAGTGCAATGCCTGTTGCTGTGGCGCTGGCAATCGGGAGTGGGGCGGTTGGTGGCAGTACCCTTTTGCTCCAATTCCCAACATGAAGGTCTCTGCCTCCTGCTCCTTCGATACCTCCGTCCATGTAAGATGTTGACTTGCCCACTTGGGCATTGAAAATTTCGAGAGGGGTTTGGCCCATCGATAGGGCCAGTCCGACGTCGCGAATCATCGGGGCGATGACATCGGCCTGGGCGATTGATTCGGCGGGGATGTCTATTGCGCGAGTCATTGATGTTGCACAAGCGACGACACCTTCCTGCCAGGTAGAGCGGAATCCTTTCCCTCCGAATCGTCCTCCGTCTGGCGTTGGAATTCCGTTCATGAAGAGATCCTTGAGGTGCTCGTCGAGGGCGCGGGTACGGTGCATCCATCGCTGCCATTCGAAACGTTGTTCAACGGTCACGGCAGCGATGTGGGCCATCCTCCGCAAACATAACGCGATATCCCTTATCATGCGTACTGCGCGCCTGTCGAGGTAGGATGAACCGCTTCTACGTGGGATGATTTCCTCTTGAGCTAGCCCTGCAAGACCGGGCTCGTAGACTCGCTCGCTCAGTACTTGCGAGTAAGCATCACAGAAAGATTGGCTGAATTCATGGAAGGCGAGTCCGTTGAAACGTTCTGGTGGGTTGAGGGAGTTCCAGCATTCGAATGCCGACTCGACATGGCCATCGTGTCTTTCGATGAGGAATCGAATCAATTCGGAGCGAGCGGTCTCGTTTGGTAGTGGCGCGGCGAATTCCAGCGCATGACTTGGACTCCAGTCCGCGCCCCAGAGTGGGGGGAGGTCTTGCTGGTTGGAGGGGCCTGCTCTCTCCGTTTGTGAATCTGCAATAGATTCACCAGAGTCTCGCAGAGACACTTCTTGTTGCAATTCTTCTAGCGAAGTCTCAGCTGGACGCTCCCAGACTTGAGCCTGCTGTTTACGTCCGCGACCGCTGCCTGAACGATCTAGTGTGACTCTGATTCGTTGTTCGCAAGCGATGCACTTTCTATCGAGTCGCGTTGTCGATTGGTCGCGGGATTTCCAAGTCTGATGCTTACCACAAGAGGGGCAGCGCCAGATGCCGCGGCGACCGGTCATGAAGTCCTCCTGTGTGCACTAGTACAACAAAGAATCGCTGTACGTCTCCCATTCACACCACTATCGAAGTGCTTTCTATTGGCACAATGTCACAATTCACGTATATTTTAGGATATTTAACCACAATTAAAACGATGTTTGCTAGTGATTTTCACCACTAATGGGCGAAGAAAAGCGTAAAAACGAGCATATCGTCAAACAATCAATCAAATAACCACAATTAAAGGATGCATGGGCCTATATTTCACCACTAATGGCGCATATCTTCAATACTTAGGAATCGTTGAATCTACTTGATCAGCCCACAGATGAAGCCCACCAACCATGTTCCAGATTCGCGCACGGTTCCAACCAGCCTGCCCTAGCCAGTGAGCGACAGCGTTCGATCGGCCTCCAACTCGGCAATAGACAACGATATCGCGGTCTTGTGGAATCTCCTCTGAGCGTGAAGGGACAGAAATGTGTGTGATTCGTAGGTCGGTCCCTGGCAAGGAGACAATCGATTCCTCGGTTGCCCGCCTAACATCTAGTAGGAATGGATTCCAACCGGAAGTTTTCCTCTGGACGAAGTCGGCGGGTGTAATCTCTAGAACTTCACCGGGTGCTGGTTCGGGCGCACTTTCCTGACTTACACACGCCGCCATCACCAACTCTTCTGACATTTCTAGAACCGCCTCGCGGTTTGCATCCCGCTCAAATGTTAGCGCTCGCATCCTCATTGTCTTAGCGTCAATCACGAGCAACTGACCTGAGAGTGGCTCACCAACGCCAATAATCAGTTTGAGAGCCTCGGCAGCCTGAATGCTGCCGACGATGCCGGGCAGAACTCCAAGAACGCCTGCCTCCGCACAATTTGGAGCAAGTTCAGGAGGCGGAGCACTAGGAAATAAATCACGATAATTGGGTCCACCCTCGTGATTGAAAACGCTGACTTGCCCTTCAAATCGGTGGATACTTCCGAAGATCCACGGAGTTCCTAGAATTTCGCACGCGTCGCTGACCGTGTAGCGAGTGGGGAAGTTGTCGGTCCCATCGATGATGACATCGTATCCCGCAAGTAATTCCAACGCATTTTCGACATTGAGCCTGATATCGTGCTTTACTACCTCAACCTCCGGATTCAACTGCTTGATTCTGATAGCCGCCGATTCGACCTTGAGAGACCCCACGGCGGCGGTGGCGTGGATTACTTGCCGCTGCAGATTTGTGATATCGACGCGATCATCATCGATGATGCCGATACGCCCGATACCTGCTGCGGCTAGATACAGAAGTGCCGGAGAACCCAAACCTCCAGCTCCGATGACCATCACAGAGGCATCAAGAAGGCGCTTCTGTCCCTCTTCACCCATCTCTGGGAGCATCAGATGACGCGCGTAACGGGCGCGTTCTGCCGCAGTCAGTTCATCAGGCACGCACATGAGGAAAGACGACTCATTCATGGTGGCTTCGGCTTGGCAAGTTGCGTAGCGAAGCCAATTATCGACCTAAACCTCAGTGCTGATCTTCCAGCCATCGTTCTGCATCGAT
>Ga0208959_1000057_pt1 | contig 23217 bp, 17 predicted proteins | sample AOAMet2_C27A4_80_2_FD_188077 | JGI IMG/M metagenome (GOLD analysis project Ga0208959, IMG submission 188077) | Ammonia-oxidizing marine microbial communities from Monterey Bay, California, USA - C0912_C27A4_80 (SPAdes) | ecosystem: Environmental > Aquatic > Marine > Intertidal zone | place... | reverse complement strand
TGTTTTTCCTGTTTCTTTCCAAATTTTTAAAACTAACGACTGCATTTTTTCTCTAGTCAAAGCATCAAGAGCACCTAGTGGTTCATCCATTAAAATTAGATCTGGGTCATTAATCAAACACCTAGCAAGAGCAACTCTTTGCTGCATACCACCAGACAATTGATAAGTAGGTGTATCTCCAAAACCTTTTAAACCAACAATCTCTAACCATTCCTCTACTTTTTTTGCTGAATTAATTGGATCTTCTTTTTTCATTCGTAAACCAAAATTTACGTTTTCAGTCACTGTTAGCCATTCAAACAAAGCACCTTGTTGGAAAACCATTCCTCTTTCAACTCCAGGACCATTAATTTCCTTACCCCCAAGAGTGATTGTTCCAGAAGTTGGTCTAAGAAAACCAGCCGCAATATTTAATAAAGTTGTTTTCCCGCAACCTGAAGGGCCAAGAACAGTTAAAAGATCTCCTTTTTTAAGTGAGAAATTTATATCTTTGAGTGCATGAACTGTTTCTCCTTTAAGTGATGGAAAAATCATGTTTAAATCTTGAGAAACTAGATCACTCATAATTGATTCTGTCTAAATATATTAATTTGAAAAATTATTGAAACACTGGGAAGGATTTTTATTGAATAAATAGGCGCAAATAATTTTAATTTACGCCTATTTATTATATATATTGTATCCCTTTTAGGGTAGGAACCTAGTAGTAACTACTGAAGAGTAATCTTTAAGTGCAGGGTTCTCAGATGTTGCAAACATATTACCCATGACTTCTAAATACTTCATTAGTATTCCACCATGATTAAAGTACTTAGTCAATTGGGTCCTTGTATCTGGGAAACCAAAGCTAGCCATTTGATCTTTAGTAGATTTAACACTCATAGTTGCATCTTTTGCAATTATGCTAAAGTTAGATCTACCTAATTTGTACCTATCGTTAGCTTCATGAGTAACTTCTAGGAAAGTGCTAACCATGCCTGGGTTTTCTTTCATGAATCTGTTAGTTACAGAAGTAATGTCGATACCTGCAATTCCAGCATCAGCAGCTTCTTTAACTGTCAACATTTTTTTACCAGCTTCCTCTGCTTTTGCGATAGATTTTTTACCAAACAAACATGACATAACAACGTCACCGTTTGCTAAAGCAACAGCTGAATCTTCGGGTACCATATCAACAATCTTCATCTTAGAGGCATCAGCTCCAACTACTTTCATTGTTTCCCTGAACACGTAATCAGCCATAGTTCCTAAAGCAACCGCAACTTTTTTGCCTTCTAATTGATAACCATTTGCTTTTGATATACCTGACGCATTTGAAACAACACAAGTTGTGCCTTTCATTCCGTAAAGAATAGATACATCAACCAAAGTGATCGGTTTTTTACTATTTGCTGCATTTACAAATGGAGTTAAGCCTTGTGAGTAAGAAATATCAATATCTCCAGACATCATGGCTTCAGTCATCTCTCCGCCTGTTGCAAAGTTTGTCCATTTAACTGGAACACCAAAAGCTTTATCGAAAGCTTTTTTAACTTTGTCTTCTTGGTTTGGACTTGCCCACTCTAAAAAGAACGCAATCCTAACTTCTTTAGCAGCAGCATTTACAACTGATAAAGATAAGTTAAGAGCTAATACAGCTCCAAGAATAACACTAATTATTTTTTTCATTTCTCTTTCTCTGTTTGTTTAATTGATTATTTACATTAAAATTTCATTTAAAGATATAACTAAAACAAAATTCATTTTATACTCCTTAAAACATAATTCAATTTTAAGCATATAGTATCATATTTTTAGACACCTCCTCTTTTACAAAATAGCTACTGATCACTGGGAAGCCTTCTCCAGCATTTGAATCCCGATATATATGATTATAACGGAGGGCACTCATACTTAACCAGTTTACTCACCTTGTCAAGTTTTTAACTGTTTATTCTATAAATATTGAATTCTGTTATGATTGGATGTTTACAAACACTTTCATGCACTTAATATGAGGATTCAATTTAACTCATTAATACAGAGCACTACGTCTCCCCCTCCCTTACAAAATAGCGCACCAATTCTACCATAGATGGAAACACTTGCTCATACTAAAATTTTCTTTAACACATTTTACTTTACTCTTTTATCATTGATAATTGTTACCCTCTGCATATGTCGAGAATTTGGCAAGTAGTCATTAACAGCATAATGCTGAGTTATACGATTATCCCAAATAGCTACAGAGTCATTTTGCCAGTGAAATCTAACTTGAAATTCAGGCCTAGCCAAAAGTTGAAACAAGAATTGTAGTATGTGGTCACTTGCCCCTTGACTTACATTTAGGATATTACGAGTGAAAGATTGGTTTACGTTTAGATATTTCTTACCTGAAATTGGATGTTTCTCAATTACTTTGTGAACTGCAGAGCCGACTTTTTTTAACGCACTATTAACAGAATTAATTCCCCCTTCTTTATAAAAGTCATTCCGAAATGTCCCCATATCATGAATTGCTTCTAACCCCTCTAAGTCCTCTTTCCAGCCATCTGTCAGGCTATCATAGACTGCACTCATACTTGCCCAAAGCGTATCACCTCCAATTTTAGGCACGCTTACCCCATGCAGAATACTGGCAAAAGGAGGATTAGATTTAAAAGTGAGGTCTTTATGCCAATCGTTTGTATCAGGCCGACTGCTTTCGTCATTTTTTAATAAAACTATACTTTGAAATCCTTCAACATGAGGATATACAGGGTGGCCGGGATCTATATCACCAAATCTTTTTGCTAATTGGAGATGAGATTCAGGTGTAAGATCTTGTTCTCTAAAAAATATTACTTGATACTTAATCAATGCATTGTATATTTTTTCAACAGTATCACTTTTTAAATCCTGGTTTAGAGAAATTCCTGAAATACTTGCCCCAATCACAGGTGTAATTGCTTCAACTTTGAACATTTTTTGGCCATCTTGACTAGTTGTTTTATAGTCACAAACTTATACCATAATTTGCACTATTCTGCAAGAATGTGAGGATTATGCATGGACTTGTATGCGACTACGAAATTTAGTGGCGGTGGGAATTCATAAAAAGTTTATGATGAATTATTTTGCACGAAAAAAACAATATGTAGTGATAGCAGGATGCCTCCTATTATCATTTGTCATGGGATCTATTCATGCCTTTTCCATTTTATTAGAGCCGATAGAAACTAAATTTTATGTCTCTAGGACTTTTTCCAGTTTTACTTATAGTCTTTCATTAATATCTATTACATCAGCAGTTTATTTTGGAAGCTCTATTTATAAGAAATTTACTCCCACAACAATAGTTCTGATAGTAATGACTTTATCAACTCTTGGTACACTCATATCAGCTTTATCAGCTTCTATATATTTTGTCTGGATAGGTTACGGCATCTTGTTTGGATTTGCTAATGGTTTAGGTTATGGATACACACTTCAATATTCAGCAATAGCTTTGCCAGAATCAAAAGCATTGATGATGGGACTAGTGACTGCAAGCTATGGATTAGGCGCTACTATTGCCCCGATCTTTTATCGCAATACAAATATGATAGGTGGGTTTGTAAATACTATGACGAACCTTACGATAATATTTTTCATAATCACTTTTATCGTTTTTTTCCTATTTAGATTTTCCAACTTAGAATTTGATCTAGAAAAAGGATTACCGCTTCAAATAAAAAACTGTAACCCAATAAGCAAATACTTACTTTGGGGAATTTATGGATGCTCTATATCTGCAGGGCTAATGTGCTTCGGCCATGCTGCCGGGATAGCAAAATCATTTTATATTTCAAATGAATATATTTATATCATACCAATTACAATGGGTTTTCTTAACATGGCTGGAGGAGTATTATTTAGCTCATTAATTAAATTTTTCCACTACAAAAATATAATATTGTTTCTTTCTATGTTGACAACATTTTCACTGTTAATATTATTACTTATACCTTCTAAAATTTCTGTATTCTTAGGTTTGCCTTTGATAAGTATCTCGTATGGTGGAATAATAGCAATATTCCCATCAATGATAAATAAATTGGTTGGTAATTTAGAAGGTATTAAAATTTATGGTTTTGTTTTTACAGCATGGGGTTTCTTTGGATTACTAATGCCATTGTTAGCAGGTAAGACTTTTGATATATCTAACAGTTATTCTTTCATTATATTAATTGCAACAATATTAAGTATATTCCCTATATTAATTATTTATTTAAAATATAAACAATTATTAATTTGAAGAAAGAAGTAACTAATATATTTGACATATACTATTCAAAAATCTAATGTTTACTCATTTTGGAATATATTTTAACCTAGTTCACTCTCATTTTTGGTGTCCACTATAAAAACACAGAACGTCAATCAGTTTGTTTTACAAACATGTGGGGATTATACTTGGAGGATATGTCTGACTGTAAAAATAATAGGGTGTAAATTATAGGAGATATAGTGGTAACTAAAGACATATATCTCTTGACTTTAAAGAGTTATATTTGCACCCCAGCTGTGAAGATAATCTTGAGTCTGGAGCTTAAATTTTAAACTCGACCTTTCTATTCAGGGAATCCATGCTATCTAGCGTCATCTATTCTATATTACCGATTACTTTACCGTTACCTTTGTTGATGTCCGAAATAGGTTTGTCATAGCCTGGCAAGTTAATAATTTGTTCTTATCAATATTCCAAGGGGCAATCATCTTCGCTGTTATCCGCAAACCAATAACGCCCCTTTATTTTCCCGGTCCAGATCCATATGGCAAATAATGCTTCTTCCTCTGTAAATGTAGCGTGATCCTGACATGATTGATGTTTAATTATGGAACCTGGTATTACACTAAACATCCTGTCATCAATTTTCCAACAGGCTTCTCCACTTACAATAATATATAATTCTTCAGCTTCATGAGCGTGTAAAGGGTAATTAACGTTGGGTTGTTGGAGAAATAATCCTAAGCGAATTCTTTCAGAAACTATCAATCCCTGTTCCCCTATTATTTCTGCAAATGCATAACCTCCTTTAAAGTACTTAGGTACCCCTCTTGATGCGTCATGCCAAACCAGTTTTTTAGAAATAGATTTTAACAATATATCTATTGGTGATAAGTCCTTTGGTATATTATTCAATGCACCATCTAGGTATGTGCATGTAGGGCTTTTTGACGCAGGAAAATTTCTGATACAGCCCGAGTTTAGTTGTTCTATTTCCAACAAAATTTTCTCACATATATCCCTATCATTTTTTATCAAAATATTTTGGAGTGCAGTAAGGAATTTCGGCAGTATTTTTTCCATTTCTTGTGATTTTATTTGAATGAAAACTCCTAAACAAAATAAAAATTGAAATGACCGTCTGTATAACTATCTAGATAGCTATTATTGCTCCCCAAATATTTTTCTAAATCTGCTTTAAAATTGTTATCACGTGATGACACAAAATCGTGAAACTTAACCAAGATTATAGAACTTGTATCTGTGCTTATTAATCTATTCGTACAAAGCTGGCTGATTCTATATTATGAACACTACTTGGTTTTGGGGGAACTTATACTAATGGTTGCATGGGGACTTAAAACCGGAAGGACATACTTGTAATTAATGAAACAGGATTGTGTTTTCATCCTAGAAAATGATTATCCTCAATCAATTACAGAAAAAACGACCAAGTGTCATCTTTTCAGTGAGTGCAGGAGGGTAACTCCCTCCTGCACCATTGTTTTTACTCAGTCATCATTTCTGTGTACTTTTCAGCAGCAATAGTTCTCCATTTTGCATACCACGCTTGGCTCAAAAGTAGCTGATGCTTGGCGTTTTCAGGGTGACTTGGCAAAGATCGAGCTAACTCATCAGAAATCAAACCATTTTCATAAGCCTTTGTATTGGTTGGTCCGTAAGTAATATGCTTTACAAATTCAGCCATATAGTTCGGCTTCATCATTTCAGCTATGTACTTCATTCCCAAGTCTTTGTTCTTAACACCCTTAGGAATTCCATATCCCTCCCAATCCATAATACCAGTTTTGTAATCATAGGCTGTTTTCGCGCCATCTCTTATTGCAACATCGAAACGACCATTCCAGCCTGTTGTCATATCGACTTCACCATCCTTCATTAATTGTGCGTGCATCGCCCCAGATGTCCACCAAACAGCAATATGGTCCTTGATTGATCTTATCTTATCAAGAGCTCTGTCCATGCCTTCTTCGGTACTAAGAACATTGTAGATCTCTGACATCGGAACTCCATCCGCAAGTAGTGCAGTTTCGAGTTGCGCATCCACTTTAGCTCTCATCGCTCTTGTTCCTGGAAATTTCTTTACATCGTAAAAATCTGCCCAACTTCTAGGCCCGTTGTCTCCATATGTGTCAGTATTCCAGGCGGCCACCACTGAAAATATATCAGCGCCAGCACAATAATCAGAATACGTTCCGGGTATATGATTACTAACATCAATAACGGAGTAATCTAGTTTCTCTAATAACCCTTCTGCACCTCCTGCTGCACAACCTCCAGCGCCGCTAGAGAAAATATCAAATTTATCTCCACCTGACTTCACCATCAATTTTACATCTGAAATGCCTCCATAAGTATCTTCTTTGACCGTTATGCCTAACGCTTTCGCTGCGGGTTGAAATATTCCAATTGATTGACCTTTTTGATACGCCCCACCCCACGACACTATTCTAAGACTGTCCTCAGCAAAAACATTCGCTGAAAAAGCAAACGTTCCTACTACCAAAGCGGATAAAATTTTCTTTATATTATTCATATTATCTCCTAAGTTTAGACTTGTTATTACAATTTTAATAATACATCAATAGTCTTCCTGACTAAGGATATTCGTAAAGAGTATATCATTATCAAAAAGGGTCAAGTGAAAATTCAGGAACTCAGCGGCGCATTTAAATCCGGTCACAGGATAAAAAATCAGGAGGTGGAGATTTAGAGACGATTATAAAGCCAAATCCCATTATTAGCCTATTCCTTTTTAGTCCCATACAGCTGAGACAAAATCAAAAGTCCAGAGGAAATAACTATTAGAATGGTGGAAATAGCCGCAATTGTGGGATCAATTTGATCACGTAAAGCAAGAAACATTGCACGCGTAATAGTTGAATTATCTCCACCAGCAACAAATAACGAAATAATCACTTCGTCAAAAGACGTTAAAAATGCAATTAAGGATGAGGAAATTATCGAAAACTTTATTTGTGGCAAAGTGATTTCAAAAAAAGCTCTCAATCTTGTCGCACCTAAAGACCGTGCAACCTTCTCCTGATTCATATCGTAATTCTTCAGCGCAGATAGAACTATAATCAGAACAAGTGGCATGGAAACAAGAGAGTGTCCCAGCACCAGACCAAGCACACTATTGACCATTTGAAATTTCACATAGAAATAAAAAAGTCCAATTGCCACTAAAATGACTGGAACCATAATTGGAGAAATCATAATAGGGAATAAAATTTTCCTTATCTTAGAATCACTATTTATTATCCCGTAGGCTGCCATTGTTCCGACAGGAGTGGCAACAAATATAGTTAAGACAGCAACCTTTAAAGAAGTCCACGTAGCCCCCATCCAGTCATTAAAACCGCTGCCGACCTTACCCCCAAGAAAATAATTCTCATACCAACGAAATGACCAATTTTTGGGTGGAAATTCTAAATATTGGCTAGCAGAAAACGACATCGGTATTACAACAAGTGATGGAACAATTAGTAAAAATAGAACAACAATTCCAAATGCATATAACCATAATCTATTTCTGAAACTGATATGGGTCTCGGACACATGTCTATCAAGAAATTTCATATTTTAACTCTGCGCACTTATCTTGTCTAACGGCACTAACTTTGAGGCTATAAATAAAATCCCAAGTGTGACCACTAAAAGCACAACACCCAATGCACTTGCCGCACCCCAGCTAAAGTATAATTCTATATTGCTTGAAATCTTCATTGCCGCCATTATCACTCTCCCCCCACCCAATACCGCCGGAGTAACATAGAAACCAAGACACAGAACAAACACGATGAGTGATCCTGCAAATAATCCGGGTAGGCATAGCGGGAAAAAAACTGTCCAAAAAGCCTTTGTCGGCTTTGCACCAAGGCTAGCAGCGGCTCGTACGCAATATTTGTCAATAGCGACCATATTAGCATAAAGGGGCAATATCATGTATGGCAGCATTATGTGAACCATTCCAATTAGAGTCCCCGAAGTATTATGAACAAACTTTATAGGTTCAGAAATAAGTTCTAAGTCCACTAAAAAACTATTAACAAGACCTTTTTTTTGAAGCAACACCAACCACGCATATGTTCGAACAAGTAAACTTGTCCAAAACGGTATTAGCACACCAATCATACAAATAGCCGCCCACTTTTTCGGTAATTGTGACATAAAGTAAGTCAGTGGATACCCCATTAAACCACAGATTAAAGTGGTTAAGAGACTAATCTTAAATGTTGTAATAAATATCCTTATATAAGCTTTACTATCTAGCATTCGTGTATAGTTCTCGAGAGATAATGTTTCATCTCGACCTATAAAAGACATATAGAATAACCATCCTATGGGAATGATTGTTAAAGCCAATACCATTAACAAATAGGGCAAGGTCAAACCAAATAATTTGTACCTCTCATTGCGGTCCAACTTTCTTAAAGAATGTTCATTCAAATGGCGATCAAACGTAGACATTTTATTTCTCCACAAGAAAGGTATCCGCCATCCGTAGGCCGACAGAAATCTTTTCACCAACAGCCGGTAATTTTTCTTTTAAGTCAGTGCCATTTGCAATACGCATCTGAAGCGTTTGCTCACCAAACAATTTTGAATCTAGCTTAATAACCAGTAGTTGGCTTTCTCCCTGAAAAATTGATTCTAAAACTGAAACCACAAAAAAGTTTGTATTTATTTCGTTTCCTTTTGAAAGGAATAACTTCTCGGGCCGAATAACAAGTAGATAATCTCCATCAAAATCAACCTTATGATTAATCAATAATTTGAGCGCGCCTAATTGAGCGCACTTATCTTTAACTTTTATGGGAATTAAACTGGACTCTCCTATAAAATCTGCAATAAAGGAGTTATTAGGATTGTTATATATTTCTGTGGGAGTACCCAACTGCATTAAAGAGCCTTCATTAATCACAGCGATTCTATCTGACATTGTAAGGGCTTCTTTTTGATCATGGGTTACATATACAGTTGTAATATTTAAGCTATCGTGCAGGTGTCTCAACTCGATCTGCATTTCTTCTCTAAGTTTTTTATCAAGTGCGGACAAAGGCTCATCCATTAAAAGTATTTTAGGTTTGAAAACGATGGCTCGTGCTAACGCTACACGTTGTTTCTGTCCACCTGAAAGCTCACTGACCCCGCGGTGCCCCAGGCCGTCAAGTTTCACTGTACTCAGAGCTTCTTCAACTGTTTCTTTTATTGAGCTTTTACTTACTCCTCTAAGTTTTTGAGGGTAACCGACATTTTGTTCAACATTCATATGAGGGAAAAGCGCATAATTTTGAAAAACCATTCCAATACCTCTTAGATGCGGAGGTTTTAGTACAACCTCTTCATTCCCAAATTTGATACTTCCATAATCTGGGCTCGTAAATCCTGCCAGAGCCATCAGCAACGTTGTTTTTCCTGACCCTGACGGGCCCAATAGCGTTAAGAATTCACCTGACATTACTTCAAGGTTTATCTCTTTTAAAGCATAAAAATCTCCATACTTCTTTGTTATATCTTTTATAGATATATTTAAAGGATTCGATTCCATAAATTTTCTTCCAAAAAGCGAAAAGTAATGGCAAAATTTTTGGTAAAAACAACAATCTCATACGTGTTTATTATAACCTACGAATAAAAAACACGAGTTGTCACACTTAATTTGCCAACGTAGGCCACAATAACACCAAGCGTGCGAGTATACCCATCAACATATGTATATGCAAGGTCTAACAATGTATTTCTAAATCATGGGTTACACCAGAAAATGAGAGACACGGTGAATTTGAGGATAAACCCGGAGGCACAGTTCCCAAATTTTGGTATTACTGGGATTGCGTGTCTGGATCGTCCGGACTTGAAACTGCGTACTAGGGGTGACGGGCCGGCGTTGTCTCACTGAGCTACACACCCTTAATTTGTCAGCTCTGTGTGAAGATGTTATTTATGGGAATACAAAGGTTTTCAGGAGAAAACCTTTATCAAAAGTGCTAGGAAAGATGGCGGGGTCGACCGGACTTGAACCGGCGGCCTCCTGCGTGACAGGCAGGCGTTCTAACCAACTGAACTACGACCCCGGTACCTGGGGAATTGGTGGGCGATACAAGGTTCGAACTTGTGACCTACGGCTTGTAAGGCCGTTGCTCTCCCAGCTGAGCTAATCGCCCAACTAAACCCCTAATATTATAGAATGGTGATAAGGAGTGCAAGTTGTTTTTTAATTCAGCAGTAATTTTTTCAATTTTCCCAGACTTGATTACCCCTTAAAAGATCTGCCAGATCTCCCACACCTTTCTTCTCAATTTGCCTTTTTATTTGCTGCTCTATTTTTTCTTCATAAGGAGTATTCTCAACTTGACGCAAAACCCCCATTGGCACAGGAAATTCAGGGTAATCAAAACCGCTCAACAAATTAGCCAGGGTACTGTCTTCACAGTATTGGTCATGAATCAGTAATTCTTTTTCATTAACGCCTTCATCCAAATTGACGATCACAGGTTTCAAGCCTCTTAAACGAATCCCCTTCTTCTGCTCTTTTCCGAAGGTTAAAATTTCCCCATGTTTCAGTCGCAGAATACGATCTTCCCTCACTGAGCGGTCATTAACTGCTGAAAAAGTACCATCATTAAAAATATTACAATTCTGATAAATTTCCACAAACGAAGTCCCCTTGTGTTTTGCGGCAGCTTTAATGGTTTCCTGCATGCCTTTTGCGTCCACGTCAAAGGTTCGTGCAATGAAAGTCGCTCCTGCTGAGAGGGCAAAAAGCATCGGATTGAGCGGCATGTCCGGTGATCCAAAGGGCGTGCTTTTAGTCACCTTCCCCTGTTCTGAAGTCGGAGAGTATTGACCTTTAGTCAGTCCGTAAATTCGATTATTAAATAACAACACATTTACGTCAAGGTTACGACGCAGCATATGCAGCAGTTGATTCCCGCCTATACTCAGTCCGTCTCCGTCACCGGTGACAATCCAGACAGAAAGTTCCGGACGCGCCACCTTAAGTCCTGTAGCAAATGCCGGAGCACGACCATGAATGGTATGCATTCCATAGGTGTCCATATAATATGGGAAACGGCTGGAACAGCCAATACCTGAAACAATAACAATGTTCTCTTTTGGAATTTCCAGTTCCGGCATTACTTTTTGAATATTGGCCAAAATAGAATAATCACCACAACCCGGACACCAGCGTACTGTTTGCTTGGAAACAAAATCTGCTTTAGTGAGCGGAACGGAACTGATTGGCTTGACAGGAATATTCATAGAAATTTCTACTCAAAATTAGATTTAATAATAATTTATAATTCTCAGCAAGGAATTGTTTTTTAGATTTCTCCCAGTATTTCGAGAACTCGATTCCGAATTTCCGAAATTAAAAAAGGGCGACCTTGAAGTTTCGAAAAAGAAATTGTATCCACCAGATATTCCGCACGCAGTAAGTGTGACAATTGCCCTAAATTCATTTCAGGTACAAGGACCTGTTCAAAGTTGCGGAGAATCTGACCTAATTCTTTCTGAAACGGAAACAGATGACGTAAATGCAGCATTGAAACCGCATGCCCCTCCGCCTGAAGTTCTTCGATTGCCGATAATGCTGGTCCAAAGACACTGCCCCATGTGAGCAATAATAATTCATTTTTTTCTGCCCCGATTATTTCCAGAGGCGGTAATTCCTGAACGATACGCTTGATTTTTTTATCACGTAGCAAAACCATTTTTTCATGATTTTCCGGTTCATAATTAATTTCCCCACTTTCACTATCTTTTTCCAAACCTCCGATACGGTGTTCCAGCCCAGGCGTTCCCGGAACAGCCCAGTTACGCGCAAGTGTTTGCTGATTTCGATGATAGGGTGAGAAATTTTCCGGATCAGTATGAAAGTCTGGGGTAAGGTCCGGTAGTTTATCTACTTCAGGAATCTTCCATGGTTCAGATGCATTTGCCAAACCTCCATCACTGAGCACAATCACCGGAGTCATATATTTCAAGGCAATGCGGAAGGCTTCCAGCACCATGAAAAAGCAATCTCCCGGAGTAGCCGGTGCGAGTACCGGAACCGGTGCTTCTCCGTGACGACCGTACATTGCAGCAAGTAAATCAGTTTGTTCCGCTTTGGTCGGCAAACCGGTTGATGGGCCGCCGCGTTGTACATTTAATAAAACCACGGGTAGTTCGGTCATTACCGCGTAACCCAGCGCTTCACTTTTTAAATCCAATCCAGGACCGCTCGTTCCTGTTACTGCTAAAACACCCCCAAAAGCAGAACCGATACTGGAAGACATGGCCGCGATTTCATCTTCAGCCTGTATAGTTTTGATGTTAAAATTTTTGTACTGTGCTAACTCGTGAAGAATGTCGGATGCAGGCGTAATCGGATAACTCGAATAAAGCAAAGAAAGTCCGGAACGGTTGGAAGCAGCTACGCAGCCAAGTGCAAGTGCCTGATTCCCGGTAATTTGCCGGTACTCACCGGATGGTAAAACCGCAGAAGAAACATGATAACGCTCCTGAAACAACTCAATAGTAATCGCGTAGTTGTATCCCGCCTGCAGTGCAAGTGTGTTGGCTTTTGCAACATCAGGTTTGTTTTTGAACTTTTCAGAAATCCAATCCTGAGTCTGCTGCAATGAACGCACAAACAGCCAGTCAACTACTCCAAGCGCAAAAAAGTTTTTGCTGCGTGAACCGTCTCGATGAGAAAGACCAGTTTCTTCAACAGCTTTTAAGGTGAGTTTTGTGATCGGAATTTGCACAACACGAAAATCATTCAGCTCACCTGACTCCAGAGGATTCTCTGAATACTCCGCTTTTCGCAAATCATTTTCCGCAAAACTGTCGGAGTTAATAATCAGGATTCCGCCTTTTTCCAAATCACTCAGATTTGCTTTGAGGGCCGCGGGGTTCATGGCCACCAAAACTCCCAGGCTGTCCGCAGTGGTATAAATTTCATTGCTGGAAAAACTCAGGTCAAAACTTGAGACCCCCGCCAATGTTCCCGCTGGTGCTCTAATTTCCGCTGGATAATCAGGGAAGGTAATTACATCATTTCCCGCAATAACAGAGGTTGTAGAAAACCGGGTTCCAGTCAACTGCATGCCGTCCCCGGAATCTCCTGCAAAACGGATAGTCGCTTTATCTAATTCTGTTTCGGGGAAGTTTTCTTGAAAAGTTGGTGCTTTTAAAGGGGTATTTGCCTTCACTGAAGACATTTGCTGTCCTGAAAATTAAGGTGATTGAAGTGCTGAAAATAGTTAGCAGGTACTCATAAATAGTAGCAGTAAAAATTATCAACTGCAAACGGGAAGCTGGATGGTTTTAAAAATATTGATGCATTAGAAAATATTTGTCATTCCAGCAAAAGCGTGAATGGCAAACAAATGCACCATTTAGGCTTCTTAAAGGCGCTTAAATATTAATTTCTATGTACATAGGTAATTAGAAACACCTGAACTTGATGTTGATGAACTCATATTATCACTTGCTGTAAAACTTCCGAATGCATAGTCGAAGCTAAAGACGTTCCAGGCATCTCCTGCGAGATTAGGCACACTGTAGGTAGTCGTGCTATCATCATAATAGACGTTTTTACGGTGGGGCCAGAAGTAGTTAAAAAGGACTGTATAGCAAAGCGAATTTAATCTAACTGAACCAGTTTGTGGGTAACAGCAAGACGCACGAGCATGGTCATGTCTCCTGCATCAAGTTTGACCATCATGTTCTGGCGGTGAGCTTCTACTGTTCTGTTGCTGATTTTCAAATCATATGCGATTTCCTTAGTACTTAAACCATTAACCATCAACTGCAGAATTTCTTTTTCTCGTGGAGTCAATGTATTGTTGATTATTTGTCTGGCTTCTGACAATTCAATTTCAGCCTTTTTACGTGCAGAAATATCACGCATTGTTAAAACAGCTCCAATTATTTCATCTTGCTCGTTTAGGATCGGAGCAGCACTAAAATCAATTACAATTCTCTTGCCGTCAGCATTAACCAAAATCGGCTCATTATCGATAAGGCACGAAACTGTTTCCCCACCCAGTGCCTGATCTATAAGATCTGGAATAATTTGATAGTCGCCGGATTCCTCGATCTGCAGGATTCCTAGTAAATCTTCCTTTATTTGCTCTGACTCAATTAATCCTGTCAGCATTTCCGCAACAGGACTCATTGAAGTTATAAGCCCGTCATTTCCAACAGTAATCACTCCATCACTGATGCTGCGCAGTAGAGTATTCAGCCATCTTTCATGCTCACGAATGCGTTTTTCCATTCGGTGTTTGTAGAGCGTGATTTCAAGTGTAGTGAGTAATTCTCGTTCTTTGTACGGCTTAATCAAATAACCGAATGGCTCAGTTAACTTGGCACGTCCGAGTGTTTCGGGATCTGAATAGGCTGTTAGAAAGATAACCGGAATTCCATAAAGTTCCCTGATTTGCTGAGCAACTTCCACTCCATCCATTTCACCTTCCAGCATGATATCCATCAGTACCAGATCCGGTAACTCTTTTTTAATATTTAGTAAAGCTTCTTCGCCTGATGGTGCATTCCCGGTGACTATGTATCCTAACTTTTCCAGTTGATCACACAGGCTTTCTGCTACAATAGCTTCGTCTTCTACAATAAAAATCTTTGCGTTACTCATATTTTACTTTTAAATTAATTGTATGTAATCGATGATATTATTTTAGAGGGATTTGAAAAACAAACATCGTGCCTCTCGAATTAAGACAATCCGGATTTTGTTTTAATTCCACCTTTCCGCTCAATTGACGTGTCAGCACACGCACAAGTCTCAGACCCAGGGTTTTAGCGCTGCTGAATTTTACCTTACCTGGAATTCCCTTACCATCGTCACTGACCGTCAAGAGAAGTTGCTGCTCATTTTCCACTTTTAAGACAAAGTTTAAATTGCCACTATTTTGATCAGTGAAAGCGTACTTTAAGGCATTTGAGGTCAATTCATTAAGAATCAGCGCACACGGGATAGCCCTGTTGATTTCCAGTAAAACGGGTTCCAGTTCAAAAGAAAGCCGCACATCCAGGTCACCTGTCTGGTAGGATTGAAAAATTTCTGTTACCAAGTCTCTAACATAATGTTCAAAATTTATTTGTGCAAGATTTTCCGACTGGTAAATTTTTTCATGAATCAAGGCCATAGACTGTATCCGGTGCTGGCTTTCACGTAATAGGGCCAAGCGGTCAGGATCATCGGTACTATTACCCTGTAAAGTAAAAAGGCTAGATATAACCTGTAAATTGTTTTTGACTCGATGGTGGACCTCCTGCAACAGAATCTCTTTTTCCGCAAGAGATTCACGGAGATCCTGTTCAATGATTTTACGATCAGAGACATCACGTAGAATTGCGGTGTAAATTTTTTCACCTTCAATTTCATATTGAGAAATATTTGCTTCAGCAGTGAATATGGAACCGTCTTTACGTTGTCCCAATATTTCTGAACGTTCAAGCATACGGCGTGAAGTTTGTTCTGAATCACCAAAATCCTGAATGTGTTTGTTATGAGGAGCACGGAATTCTTCAGGCATCAACAGCCCCAACTGTTTACCTAATACTTCGTCTGTGCTATAAGAAAATATTTTTTCCGCACCTTGATTGAAAATTAAGATCTGCTGAGCTGAATTAACCGAAATAATTGCATCCTCCGCTGTTTCCATAATCCCTGACAGCCTGGATTGGGACATGACGAGCTCCTTGGTGCGCTGCTTGATTTGCTCTTCAAGGCTGGTTCTGTAGTCCCAAAGTTCTTCCTCCATCTTGCGGAATCTGGTGATATCTAGACCGGTAACAGTATAATTAGTCGTACTCCCATTATTGTCTCGTAAAGATGCAACCGTAAAAGAAATCATACGTTCACCTCCATTTTGCGTCAGCCAGTTATCTTCATAAGTTGTCCTGAAAGGAGGCTCTTTCACTTCTTCAAGCAGGCTTCTGATAAGATTGTGAACTTTTGGTTTGAAGAATAATTTGAGGAAATATTTGCCTTCGGCTTCTTTTCGGGAAAAACCTGTCGTTTCCCTGCAAACCCGATTAATCAGTATGATTTTTCCTGTTGTGGAAAGGATGAGAAAAAGCGAGTCAATCGTATCAAAAAACTCCGGAGCGTCTACAGGCGACAATCCCTTTAACAAGCTGGGTGATTTCATGACTTTATTTTGCTTGAAGTCCTCTGGGATTAACACGGTTCGAATTACAGCACCTGCATTATAAAACACAAATAGCTTATTATAAAAGGAAAATTTGATGGGAAAGAAAAGCTGGTTCAAGTTCAGCAAACATTGAGATTATTAAAGCCTCAGATGTTACTATATAAAATGCTGACCATTGTTTTTTAAACACAAGACAGGGCAGTTTGCATAACGGGTTACCTTTTCGGTAATACTGCCTTTCATACTGTATGCAAGCCCTTTGTATCCGTGACTGCTCATCACAATCAAATCGACTTCTTTATTTTTGGTGTAGTTGATAATCTCGGCTACTACTTCACCTTCCAGGACCACTAAATCGATATCATTTTCTGCTGAGTTTCCACTCTTTAGAAATTTTTTTAAATTTTCCTGCCCCTCACAATTCCAGACATTTTCAGACTTAACCGCTGTGGTTTTTGCTTTTTTTCTCTCTACCTGCTTATCCACATACAGCAAAGTAACGCTGGCACCAAATTCTTTTGCCAGACGGGAAGCATATCTCAAAGAGATCTTAGAATGGATGGAGCAGTCTGTTGGAACCAGAATCGTATTCAACTGCAACATTAATAATTCTCTTAAATAGGTTATTTTAAGTTCCAGAAGGAAATAACAACTGGGAAACATTACAAACGTTCGACAATAATAATATTCATTTCAGGTTAAAAACATCCGTAAATTTACTAAGTTAGTAAATTAAGAATTTATAACAATAGTTTATATCAGTCTTTAACTGTTATAAAGACAACTAATAGTGAGATAATCTATCTTGACTAAACACTAAATTCTATAGAGAATAATGACCTTCAGATTGCAAAGACTCTTTCACGATTCGGTGAGATCTAATCAATTACAATCTTAACTTTTATTTACACGGAACCAGCTGTTTATTGTGTTTTAAAAAAACACAGATCACAGAAGTTCGGTTTTTGGGATTATTTATATATGCCTCGACAAGCAACAAGGACAGATTACATTGTGCTGTTTGCCCTTGGAGCCTTGTGGGGATCTTCCTTTGGAGCAATCAAAATAGCTTTACATGAAGTAACACCGCTGACGGTAATGAGTGTGAGAATTTTACTGGCCGGTGCAGCTTTGTTACTGCTTACTTTTATACGAAAAACGCAATTGCTGCGCGGAGCGCAGAATTGGATTAAAATTATCTGGATGGCAATTTTAGGAACACTGATGCCTTTCTATCTAGTGCCTTGGGGACAATTACAAATCGACAGCAGTGTAACTGCGATTCTGATGGCAGTCAACCCAATTTTCGCCCTTATTTTCGGACATTTTTTTAGTGAAAATGAAAAATTCAGTATACGTCAACTAGTAGCAATGGCAATTAGTTTTGCCGGTATTTTGCTGGTGTTTGGCGAAAATGCATTATCTGGATCAGATGGAAATATTCTCGCACAATCAGCGATAATACTTGCTGGAATTGGATATGTAATTTCCGGAGTTATAGTCGCACGAATTAAGGGGGTTACAGCCGACTCAATCAGCGCCTCAATTTTTGTCTGCGCATCAGTAATCGTGCTGCCGTTTTGGCTGATAATGGAACAGCCCTGGAACATGCATTTAGAAACAGAAAGTCTTTTGGCTTTGACTCACCTCGGCCTAGTTTCAACCGGCATGGCCTTTTTGATGCGCTATTACATTATACTCAGAGCCGGAGCGGTTTTTCTGTCTTATGTAGCCTTTATTATTCCCATGTTTGGAATTTTGTTCGGCGTCATGTTTTTAGGTGAAACACTCTCAACAAACACCCTTGGCGCAGTGATATTGATTCTTTCCGGTGTCTATTTGGGTCGTAAATAAAAAGCTGTATTTTTTTAGTTTAACAGAAGAAAATATTTCCAACCAACATTCAGCAGAAAAAAAATGTACAGTTCACTAATTACTCCCCAAACAGTTAACGAAAACCTTGAAAACCCCAACTGGCGTTTTTTCGATTGCCGTTATGTATTGACTGAACCGGAGAAAAAACAATCAGAATTCGCGGAATCTCATCTTCCAGGAGCAACGTATGTACATGTTAATCATAACCTCGCAGGCCCGCGGATTCCGGGAAAAACAGGAAGGCACCCCTTACCGAAAATTACGGAGCTGAGTAAAACTTTTGCAGCATGGGGGATAAGTTCCTCGACTCAAGTTGTGGTTTATGATGACACCGGAGGAGCATACGCGGTTCGGCTCTGGTGGATGTTACGCTGGCTCGGACATGATTCGGTTGCAGTGATGGACGGAGGTTGGCCGCGTTGGCTTAAGGAAGAGAGACCGGTCAGTGCAGACATATTTATTCCGGAAAGCGTTAATTTCAACGCTAAACCGCGTGAACACTGGTCAGTTTCGGCTGAAGATATCTGTAATTATTTTGACAATCCGGAAGTACGTATCTTCGACGCACGCAGCAGAGACAGATTTCGCGGAGAAAACGAAACCCTTGATCCTGTCGCCGGTCATATTCCAGGTGCAGTCTCAGCTCCGTTTGCTGATAATTTGGATGCAGACGGCAACTGGAAATCAAAATCTGAACTGCGGAAAATGTATCTGGAATTACTTGACGGTTCGCCTGTAGAACAAGCTGTTACATATTGCGGTTCTGGAATTACCGCCTGTCATAACATCCTCGCAATGTGCTATGCCGAACTCGGAGATTCGCGTCTTTATTCCGGTTCATGGAGTGATTGGATCACCAATACTGAAAGACCTGTAGTCTGAGCAACAGTAGAGCGATTTAGCTGACATTTCTGCACAGTAAGACTCAAGCAACCACAGAGCGCTTCCTGTCGAATGTAGAATTACAACTCAGTTAATGGATCATGACGAGAGGCTCCGTCAGCGGGTGTGCAGGAAATTATTTGAGGCTGCAGACTCGTTTTCTTTAAGTAGCATTTACTAATACTGTTAACAAATTCACCTTCTTTTTCTGCTGTTACCAGAGCAACAGCACAACCACCGAATCCTGCACCTGTCATCCTTGCACCCAAGCATCCGGGAGCAGTGAGTGCACATTCCACCATCTCATCCAGAGCTGAGCAGGAAACCTCAAAGTCGTCACGCAAACTTATGTGAGAATCCTGCATGAGCTGCCCCAGAAGCTGGTGATCATAGGAGCGCATCGCATTTACTGCCTGCAGTACACGCTCATTTTCGGTGATAACATGTTTCGCCCGACGATAGAGTAAAGGTTTCATTTCGGCTGCCTGAGTCTCCAGGCCGGACAGTGTTACATCACGTAACAAAGATTTTCCCAAAATCGCAGAGGCTTCTTCACACTGGCTATAACGATCATTATAATGGGAATCAACCAGCCCGCGTCTTGTTTTTGTATCAAGGATAATTATCCGGAGTCCTTCCGGAAGCGGAACCTGCTGAATATCAAGCTTACGGCAGTCAATAAAAAGTGCATGTCCGGAAACACCGCACGCGGAAATAAGCTGATCCATAATTCCGCAACTTACTCCAACCCACTCACTTTCAGCACGCTGAGCCAGCTTTGCGGCAATTTTCGGCCTCCAGGAAATTTCAGAAATTTCAGCAAAAGCGCGGATGAGAGCAGTCTCAAGTGCAGCCGAAGATGAGAGACCTGCTCCCTGCGGTACGTCTCCGGACATCACACCTTCCCAGCCGGAAAGAGGCCACCTTTCCTCCTGCAAAACCCAAACAACTCCGCTCAGATAATTCTGCCAGCCTTTCAGTTGTAATTGCGGTTCCGCTAGATTTACTTTTGTTGAATCATGATAATCCAAAGAATGAAGTATAACAGTTTGATCTTTACGTGGACGAACGGCGATCCAATGAGCCTCTTCAAGCGCGAGCGGCATCACAAAACCTCCGCTGTAATCAGTGTGTTCGCCTATCAGGTTGACTCTGCCCGGCGCGCGTATCAAGTGGGTTGGACTGCTTCCAAAGCGTGTTTCAAAAGCTCGCTGGACTTTTTTGGCGATTTTGTTCATTCCGCCTTCTTGCTGTAATGCAGAGTGGAGCACGCCCTGAGTCTACCTGCAGCCAGTTCCGGCGTGAGGTCACGTTGAGCTTCAGCAAGCATTTCGTAACCAACCATGAATTTACGGATACTCTTAGAACGCAGCAACGGTGGATAGATGTGTGCGTGAAGTCTCCATGAATCTTTTGAATTTGACGAAAACGGCGCTCCGTGCCAACCCATCGAATAAGGAAAGCTGGTTTGAAAAAGATTGTCATAGCGTGAAAGAAGATTCTTTAGTAGTTCCGCCAGCGCAGACTGTTCAGCTCCGGAAAGTTCCTGAAGTCCGGAAACATGCCGTTTCGGAAGAATCAATGTTTCAAAAGGCCAGACAGCCCACCATGGTACTAGTGCCAACCAGTGTTCGTTCAGATCAACCAGCCGTTCCTTTTTGCTCAGTTCGTGAGCAACATAGTCACTTAAAAGCGAAGAACCGTGACTTTGGTAATATTCCCTCTGTCGTTGATCTTCCCTACTGAGTTCATTTGGCAGAAAATCTCCCGCCCAAATTTGTCCATGAGGATGTGGATTGGAGCAGCCCATCTGCTCACCTTTGTTCTCAAAAATCTGCACCCAGCGATACTTTTCCCCAAGCTCCTTGACCTGCTCCACCCAGAGCTGCACCACCTTTTCGACCGCACTCAATTCCAGTTCCGGAAGTGTCAGATCGTGACGTTCCGAAAAACAAAACACACTGCAGTTTCCGGAAACAGATTGAGCCTGAAAAAGCGGTGGTTCACTTTCAAGAAATTCTGTTTCAGGAAGCAGAGCTGGAAAATCATTTTGAAAAATATACGGCCCTCTGTAATCCGGGTTCTGTTTTCCTGCGGCACGTTTATTTCCCGGGCATAGATAGCACTCCGGATCATGGCTGGGGAGTTTCCCATTTTGCGGTGAATGCCGGTTACCCTGCCAGGGTCGTTTGGTACGCTGCGGTGAAACCAGTACCCAATCGCCCGTAAGAGCATTTTGACGTCGATGTGGTTGATCAGAAAAAGTCATGCTGCTTTCTACAAAAAATTTAGGAGGAAATACACCGACACATTACAAGCTCTCACGCAACATACGCAGAAGCTGATAATAAACAAAAAAAGCGGAATAAAAGACTCACCCGAGAATGAATTTAGAGACAAAGGATTTGCTTGTCAACACCAAACTAACACAGTGAAAATGTTTCAGGCAGAGCTTTCCAAATTCCTTCTGCGCAAATTTGCGTAAGTAAGATTACGAGTTGGAAGAAATTTTCAACAATACTATGTTGAAATATCGTTTTGCAAAAAATACCGTTTTGCATCAAAAATAATATAATCTTCTCGTGTAAGTAGTATACTCTGTTGTCTTTTTAAAATGACCCTCTGCTGAAGATTATGCTACGAGGGAACTAGCTTTTAGCGGAAAGTTTTCGTGCTTTCTGTTAGATTTATAGTTTGATAATTAGTTACTATAAAATAATAAATATATCATTACAATTGAACACTTGAGCTTCAACTCTTATTTAAAGAAAATGTATATGACCTTGAAGCATCCAAAGAATAGAATTCAAAAGGAGAAACCCTGTATCATTGTTTTTTACGCAGACAGGTGCGGTCTCCGTAAAATGGTGGTGCCTGTTCTTGAAGAACTCTCTTAAGAATACAACACCAACCTTGATATATAAAGTAGATACTGATGCAGAACAGTAACTTGTAGGCATGTTCAGTATCCGCAGTATCCATCCCATCCTTTTTTATGTCCGCAAATGACAAACCGCTAATGAGCATGGGAGCACTCCCAAAAAAACTTCCCGGCAATTGGTCAAGGAAGTTCTCGGCTTGGAAGAACCATGCGAGTGACATTTTCACTCCACTACGTTTCCTAAAGAATTGAAGCGGAAGTATTTAGTAGGTCCGGTTTAAAAAACCGACTGCGATCTTCGGTACTTTAGGAATCCCCCCCAATAAACCATCATATAGACCATCATATAGACCATGTCATAAAATAGAATTCCCAGTATAATCATGTTAAAGTATGCTGAAGGTATAGATTTTGGATTGATGTTTTTGACAAATCAGTTGACGATATAAAGTTTGAGTTTGTAATCAATTCCTGAAAAATTATGAAATTCCGGAAAACAAATTTATTAATCTGGGAATCCCTCTTTGTATTAGCAGTTTTTTATGCTTCTGCTTCAACGGCAGCAGCGCAAGAATCAGCAGACACCATCTCTACTGTTGTGATCGACAGTGCCCCCAAAAAGCTTTATTCTGAGCTTTATTCAGATGAAAAAGGCAATCAGTTCATGGTCGAAATCTATGAAGAACCCCAGGAAGGCGAAAATTTAATACATTTTCGATCTTTTAAAAATGGGGAAATAATTGGTCGTAAATCTCAAACATTAGCAGATGCGCATAATTTTACATTTTTCATAAATGAAACAGAACAGCGTGTTATGACCGAGGATACAGAACAAATGCTTTATAATGTAATTAAAAGGCTGATGGATGAATCTGACCAGAAATTACAATCTAATCTGGAAGATATGTTTGATCAGGAAAAAATGGCCCAGAGCCTTTCTGAAAAGATCAAAACACCTGACGATCAACTTTCAACCATGGCAGACCAGATCTCAAAGAAAATAACCTTTGACGGCGGAACTGTAAAAAACATGGCGGAAAGGATTTCTGAGCAAATAAAAACTCCGGATGAACAAATTGCTGCAATGGCGACAAGAATTTCAAAAGAAATTCAAACTCCGGATGAACAAATTGCTGCAATGGCGACAAGAATTTCAA
>Ga0208959_1000049_pt1 | contig 24215 bp, 24 predicted proteins | sample AOAMet2_C27A4_80_2_FD_188077 | JGI IMG/M metagenome (GOLD analysis project Ga0208959, IMG submission 188077) | Ammonia-oxidizing marine microbial communities from Monterey Bay, California, USA - C0912_C27A4_80 (SPAdes) | ecosystem: Environmental > Aquatic > Marine > Intertidal zone | place... | reverse complement strand
CTTCAACAACAGGTTCTTCTTTTGCTTCAACAACAGGTTCTTCTTTTGCTTCAACAACAGGTTCAGTAGGAACTTCAATATTTTCTGTCTCAGGACTTCCTAAATCTGATTTTGCTTCTGGTTCTGATAAAATTTTATTGAAAATTGATTCAGATGTTAATTTGATACTATCTTCTTCTTCAACTTTAACCACATATGATGGTCTATTAATAATTCGATCTCCAATCAAAACATGTCCATGTGATATTGCCTGCCTTGCTTGATATGGTGTTTTAAAGAAAAATTTTCTAAAAACAATTGTTTGTAATCTTCTTGCCAATAAATTCTCAATCTCTAAATTGAGAACATCATCTAATGTTGCAGTCTTCTCTACAAGTCCTATACGTGATAATGAATGCATTAAAATTGGTTCTTCTTTTTCTCGAATTTCTTGTCTTACGGCAAGTAAAGAACGTGCTTGATGTCTTAATCTAGATAATTCAGTTCTTGATTTCCAAAGTTCTCTTTTTGTTTTTAATCCAAAAGTACCCACCGTCTTTAATTCATCCATCTTTAATTCAAAATTAAATGGTCTTTTTGGTTTCTTCCAAACTCTTCTGAAATTTTTAGTATCTCCCATATTTTATCTACTCCTTTTTCTCTGCTGCTGGCGCTGCTTTTGCATCTGCTGCTGGCGCTGCTTTTGCATCTGCTGCTGGCGCTGCACCATCCACTGCTGGTGTTCCTTCTACTACAGCTCCACCTCCTGCTGGGGCTCCTGCTCCTCCTTTAGGTAGAACTTTGCCACCTTTTGCAACTCCAACTGCACCACCTTTACGTCCTGTACATCTTGTACGTTGACCTCTAACTTTTAACCCATACATGTGTCTGTAACCTCTCCAACTGAAAAGTGTCTTTTCTCTTTCGACATCATTTCTAATGTTAAATGCAATATCTGATGTAACAAGATGCATATCTTCCCCTGTTTCAATATCTTGTCTTCTGTTCAAAAACCATATTGGGAAATTTGCTGCTTTTGGATCTTGTATAATTTTCTCAATTGAAGATATCTGTTCAGTAGTAAGATTACCAACTTTTTGATGAGGATTAATTTTTAAAACTTGAAGCATAGAATTTGCAAACATATATCCAATTCCTTTAATTTGTCTAAGTCCAATTAGCATGTTTAGCTCACCATGAATATCATTTCCTAATATTCTTACCAGATTTTCGTATTGTTCGCTCAAGTATCAAGATTTTCTATAGCCCCATTAAAAACCATGCTCAAAATTGTGCCTATTATTCAATAATTCTAATAGAATAGTATTATAACTCTAAATGGTGATTTTGAAATATGACAGAGTCTGATGAGCATACACAGAAAATTTTAGATGTAGTCTTTGATGAAAAGATATCTGAGATCTTGGCAGAAATGGAATCCTCACCAAAAAAATGTGAATTTCTAACCAAAAAATTCCAACTTTCTTCTAATGACTTGGATGAAAAACTATCCTTTCTAATCCAACATGAATTTGTTGGAAAAACTGGCTCTAATTATGAAGCAGAATATTTTGTAGATTCTAAAAAACTTGCAGAATTAATGGAAACTGCACACAATTTTGAAAATGTTGATGAAGGTTTGGCAAAAATGGATAGTTATCTTAACTAGATTTCTTCTTTCTTCGTCTAATTATCATAAATCCAATTACTATAACTCCTGCCATTCCTGACACAATAATAAAAAACCCTACAATCGAAATTGTTACTCCTGTGGAATCTGGTACATGACCGATACCTCCAACTACTCCTATATCTTCTGAATCTGGGGTGCTGATGATTAAAGTGTAAGTTCCCGAACTGTCAATCTCAAAGTTATCTTCAAACGAATTTCTATCTACTGATATATTTCTAATCTTAACATCTGACGGATCTAACACAATAGCTGAAATATCATATTCTTTCCCTTCTATTGTTTGAATTGCGTACACTCCTTGTGTGTTAATATCTGGATCTAATTCTGCTATAATTTTTAATTCAGTTGAGCTATTAATTCTCCCTTCTTCAATTACTAAATCTCCTGTAATTGTCTGTGAACCAAAAATTAGTAACATTGCACCAACTGCAATCATAATGCCAACAATTATCAAAAATTTTGCTAAATTTGGCATGAATGATTTCTTACTCTCATGGATAAATTTGTATTGTCATGTAAATATCTAAAAAACTTAGTTTTGGCTAAAAAAGTTAGCCTAGGCTAAATTTTATATATATACTAATTTCTAATAAAATCATGCAAAGTGGCATTCCATCTTTAAAAATGTTTTACATTTTGATAGCAATTGTAGCTGTTTCAAGTTTGTATTTTGTAGTGCCTGGTGTAATAGTTGCTGAAGAAACTCCTAGAACATTTCTTACGCATACTGGTTTAGTCATTCAAACAACTGGCGAAGTAATTGACCCTATTGGATATGACGGTGATGCCTTAGATTTTGACCCTGAAAAATTTATGAAGGATTTTGATTATGGTGAGATCACTGTTTTAGATGATGGAACCGTTCTTCGTGAATTCTACATTACTGCGCGAGATGACCAAATCATGGAGGTCTCTCCTGGTGTTTTTTATAATGTCTGGACGTTTAATGACTCAGTACCTGGTCCAACTATTCGTGCAACAGAAGGTGACTTAGTAAGAATTCATTTCACAAATGAAGGTTCTAAACCACACAGTTTACATTTTCATGGAATTCACAAAGCCGAGATGGATGGAGTATTTGAAAGCATAGGTACTGGTGGACAATTTACTTATGAATTCTATGCTGAACCTGTTGGATTACATCTTTATCATTGTCATGTTCATCCAGTTGAGGAACATATTGCTCATGGTCTTTATGGTGCCTATATTGTAGATCCAAAAGAACCACGTGAACCTGCTGATGAATTTGTATTTGTTTTGAACGGTTTAGATACCGACTTTGATGGTGAAAATAATTTCTATGCTGCAAACACAATTCCATTTTATTACCAACATCATCCAATTGAAATTAATGCCAATCAAAACATACGCGCATACGTTGTAAATATTTTAGAGTTTGATGCAGTAAATAATTTTCATCTTCATGGAACTTTATTCCATCATTATCCTGCAGGTACTGATACTGTACCCTCTGGTTATAATGATATGTTAACAATGTCTCAAGGTGATAGACAAATTCTGGAATTTAATTACAAATATCCTGGATTGTATATGTTCCATGCACATAATACTGAATTTTCAGAAAAAGGTTGGGTCAGTTCATTTCTTGTAAAAGAAAATACTGATGATTTTGATATACAAGTAGAGTATGATGACATCATCTAAACCTGTACTTGCAATTAGTGCTGTTGCACCAATTGTACTGTTAATTATTATGGTTGCATTTCTTTTAGGTCCTGCATCATCATTTTTACAATTTGGTATGGTACTTCCTGAAGTATCAATTGAAAAAATTGAATTTACTGGAAATGAAATTCAAGCAACCGTAAGAAATACTGGTCCAGTTAATGTGAATGTTGTATTAGCAGATGTTAATGATCGTATTCAACCTGCAGCAATAGAACCCGATACTTCATTAGAAAGATTTGAAACTGCATTAGTGAGAATTCCTTTTGACTGGAATGAAGGTCAACCATATGAAATTGGTGTCACTATTGATGACGGTACTAGATTCGCCAAGGGAATAGATGCAGCTTTTCCATCACTTGAACCTGATATCGACTTATTTGTATTTCTAGGAATGATTGGTTTCTTGATAGGTGTGGTACCTATTATGATCGGTCTTTTGTGGTATCCGTTTATCAAAAAATTAGGAAAAAATTCCTTTAATTTCTTTCTTGCATTTACTATGGGGTTATTGATATTTCTTGGAATAGATGCTGTGCTTGAGGCAGTTGAAATTTCAGAAAATCATCTATCATCAGTTTTCAATGGTGAATTACTAATTGCTACGGTAATCATTTTATCATTTTTAGCATTGTATGGAGTAGGCAAAAAATTAACTCAAAAGGCTGAGTTTTCAAAATTATCGAAAGGATTAGCAATCTCTCTTATGATTGCAATTGGAATTGGTTTTCATAATCTTGGTGAAGGATTAGCGGTTGGTGCAGCTATTGCACTTGGAGAAGTAGCTTTGAGTACATTTTTGATTATTGGATTTGCAACTCATAATACAACTGAAGGTTTAGCCATTGCTGCTCCGTTAACTGATACAAAAGCGAAAATTGTTAAAATGATTGGACTTGGATTAATTGCAGGAATACCTGCAATTTTTGGAACTTGGATTGGTGGTTTCTCTTTTTCACCATTTTTTACTCTAGTTTTTCTTGCTATAGGTGCAGGTGCAATCTTTCAAGTTGTATTGTCAATCTTTCAATATATGAAAGGAAAATCTGATTTATTGTCAAATACATCATTATTTGCTGGAATATCAGCCGGATTACTTGTTATGTATTTAACCAGTGTCTTAATCTGAAATTTTATCTAGAAAAATTACCTAGTTTTTGTCAAATTTTTTATCCTTAAATAATAAATACCACTTTGCAACAGAAATTTCAAATGAAAATTGTTGTTTCTAGCATATTTTTGTTATTGGCATTCTCAATCTTATCATTTGGTATGCCAACCTTTGCAAATGCACAATCTACTGTACCTCCTCTATCTGTGTCAACTGATTTTCCTGCTTACGCAGAAAATTCTGAAATCATAATTTCTGGTCTTGTTAAAGAATCCTCTTTATCTGAATATGAACAACCTATCACTCTAATGATTGTAAATTCTGATGGAAATATAGTAAAAATTGCCCAACTATCTCTAACTTCAAATAATGACTTTTCTACAACACTAGTTGCAGGAGGTCCACTTTGGAAATCTGGTGGTGAATACACTGTAAAAGTAAATTATGGTGCACAAAAAGCTGAAACAACCTTCAATTATGCAGGTTTAACTTCACCATCTGAACCAGAACCAGTTATTGAAGAACCAGTTGTTATTGTTGAAGAACCAGAACCAGTTATTGAAGAACCAGTTGTTATTATTGAACCAGAACCAGAACCAGAACCAGAACAACTATGTGGTGAAGGAACTGTCATGAAAGATGGTAAATGTGTAGCTGAAAAATCTGGAGGTGGCGGATGTCTAATTGCAACTGCAGCATTTGGTAGTGAGATGGCACCACAGGTACAATTTTTGAGAGAGATTAGAGATGGAACAGTAATGTCAACACAATCAGGAACTGCATTTATGACTGGTTTCAATCAGTTCTACTATTCATTTTCACCATATGTAGCAGATTATGAAAGAGAAAATCCAGTTTTCAAAGAAGCAGTAAAAGTAACACTAACTCCATTACTCACTTCATTGACACTACTCAACTATGTTGATGTTGATTCTGAACAAGAAATGTTAGGTTATGGTATTGGAATCATTCTACTAAATGTGGGAATGTACTTTGTAGCCCCAGCTGCAGCAATCATTGTAATAAAGAATAAAATAAAACGCAATTAAGTTATATATTTAGTGCCAATGATGATATAACATAGTATCTGTTTTTTGCTTAGTCCCTAAGAATATAACATAATAACTATGGTGAGTACTTAGTTTCATCACGTATTATAATATAAAAAATAATCCTAACTTATGGCAGAAGAACAACAAGAATGGGCAAACCTATTGGCAGAAGTTTTTGATAAACTAACTGCAAAACATGCAGCCATCACTTATGATTTTGACAATCTAGAGATGAATGGGGTAGTTGAGAGAAACGGCAAAAAACAGCCAACAGGTACAGTGTCCCTAACAGGAAAACTAACTATAACCACCAAATAGGTATGGGAGAATATGAAATCAAAACTCCCTGCCAATTTTTTAATTTCACTTACAAAAGGCAGTGTCAAAATATCTGAAAACAATAAGCCAGCAATAGAATTTAACACAAAAAATTACGACAGAGTGGTAAATATCATATCAATGCCTGTAAAAATTCCAGGTAAAAAAAGTGCAATAAAGAGACTCGGTGATGCAAGGGATCTCGCAAAAACCCTGAAAAAAGAAGGTGTGACACTTGATATTCAACATAATGGAAAGTTAGTTTTAAGACTAGGCGAGAAAGCCAAGCCAAAATTATCCAAAATTATCACATTGAGTGGAGACATAGAGATTATCGATATCAAAGCTTTACGCTTGTTAGAAAAACAAGGGTGAGACAAAATGTCGTTTAGGTTTAAGCAGGAAAAGGTCCAAAAAAGAGGACGTGTAAGAATATGTTTGAACTGTGGAGAAGGGCAGTGTGTTTGTGAATAAATTACAATTCAAACCTGATCTTACTCCAAAGAAAATGTTAGAACTTGGAGTTTTTGGTGGTTGGTACTTTGAAAAGAAATTTGATGAGTATCCTGCGTCATGGTTCAAAAAAGCAAAAATTAGTAGTAATGGTTTTGATGAAACGTTAAATTGTTTTGGCATAAATGCAGGTTTGACTAGAGAGGAATGGAATAAGAAAGGTTGGATTTTTTCAGGAGATCCACTTGGCTGGTTTCAATGGTATTGCCGATATACAATAGGTAGAAGATTACCTGAAATTGATGAAATTCAAATATCACGATGGCGTGCATTTGGTCCTAGGCATATTGGTGGAATCAAAAAAAATTGTGAAAAAGGTGTTCTCAATTGTAGAAAAAGACAACGACAGGCATTATTACAATGGGGTTACAACCCATTTTTCTAACCCCATTTTGCTTTTATCTTCTTATCTCAATCTATATGATGAAGAAAATCCAAAGTTTCTAAAAATTCTCATTATTGCACGTTTGCCATTATTGTTTCAGTAAGTATAGTTGGAATTAAAAATAGAATCAAACACAATTAAGTTATATATTCAAAAGATTCAATGTTCATATGCATGTTGAATATGAGGAATTTGAAAACATTGAAGATATGTTATTGTATCTTTCATCTGTTGCACCTCCAATGAAAAATTTTATGCCAATCAATTCTTACAAAGGATTCATCTGTTCATTTATTCCATTAAGTCCTGTAGGTGGAGATGTTTATCTAATGTTATATGCAAAAGGAGAACTTGAGACAGGAATTCATGAATTTGATATTAAGACTCGTTCAGTTACAAAAGTTGAAGCAATTGAACGTGCAGACAAAACTTACTTTATTGTGATGACACCTAAACGAAACACGATTGCAGATAAAGCAATTGAAAATCTATAATCTAATTTCTTTTTTTAAATTTACCTAACTTTATCATTCCAATTAAAATACATAAAATACTAATTGCCATTCCAATCACTCCGAATAAATAATGCCCCATCACAAAACCTGCAATTATAGTAATTACAAATAATGCAACACCAAATACAAAAGAAGTAATCACGACTATCAAATTTACTTTATCTTCTAATTGCATGAATGGAATTATAATTTTTAATTATTATCTCTTAGGTGTGATTCTAGAGTTTCTTTGTTATCATTTTTGGTGCAGAAACAGATCTGCTTCTCGAATATTTCTCTATAATTTCATCAGGTGTTCTTCCATTGAAAAGATCTTTACACAATCCTCTTAGATATCTCATAATTGCCCATGTGCCTGCTTTCAGTATACCATACATGAAGATCTTCATTGGTGGACCATATGTTTTGTTTCTGAGAATTATAGGAATAATGTCATTAATTACACGTAGGTTATTTTCCCAACATCTCCAAAATAGTGTGAATTGTGCTTCATTCAAGTTTCCGAAATGCATTGAATTTTTCTCACTAAAGTCTTGGTAAAGAAGTGGTGCCACTAATCCTCTAAAGTTCATTGTTCTAAAATCATTCATCATATCAATTGTATATTGACTATCATCTGGTGTTTCATCTGGCCATCCAATAATTATTGTTGCAGCAGGGAACCAATGATTATCATTTAGAATTTTAGCTCCTTCCCTGACAACACTTCCCCATTCTTCAGTAGCAAATGGTCTTGTTTTGACTCCCAGATGTTTCTTAACCATTGGAGGTGAAACTGTCTCTATACCAAGATTAGTTGCAAGCCATCTACCTGTCTCATGTTGTCTGTTTACATCTGCAATATTTTTCATTAATTGAGGATCTGCGGCAACTGCTGAAAATGTCATGTGTGTTGTACCGATAAAATTGGCACCCATTCCTTTGAGACCTTTCCATAAATCTGTAATTGCATCTCTATTTGGAATGAAATCTTTGTTATCACATCCATAAAGTAGCATCTCATCTGAATGAAGCCAAATTGAGTCAAATCCATAATCTAAGTTAATTTTTGCTTCTCTTTGCAATCGTTCCAATGATAGGTCTTTTTTAGAACGTTTGTTAACATCACAAAAGTCACATCCTCTTCCACAGCCTCTCATTGCTTCAATGAGTGAGTTTACAGTTGGTTTTGTAATTTCTGGAATATTTTGAATATTTTTTACAAAACAATGCATCAATTCTGGTGCATCACCTTTTTCTAAATCATGAAACAAGTCTAATGCAAGCTCATCAGCTTCTCCTACTACTACTGTATCAATCCCATGCACTCTCATTCTATCTGATTTTGCTAATTCCCATGCGCCGTTTCCTCCTACTACAACTTTGAAATCATATTTCTTTTTTAATTGGATAATTTCTGCACACATTTTCTTAAACTTCATTGCTACATACGACAATTTTTCTGGAGCCATTGTAGTTGTAACTGGAGCCATTCCTAATGGATCCATTACATTAATTCCAACAACTTTGGTATCTGGACCGATTGATTTTGACAGATGCTCTGGATTTGCAACAAAGATGTCTTTTTTATCATAGCCCTGATGTAATGCGCTCTCTACTCTTCTTAATCCTACTTGTGCAACCTTTGCTTCACCTGTAATTGGATCAGTTTCAACTGGAGGACAAAACACCTTGTCAAAAACCCATTCTGGAAGAACTTCATATGGACCACATGCTATGAATCCATAAAGGAAATTTCCTCTATAATTTGTCATTAAACTTCTATCTGCTGTTAATACGATTCTTTTGCCTGACAACTCTAACCTTTTCGTTTCTCTATGATATATATCGTTTACGAGATTTTTCAAGACCACTTTAGGTGTTTACTATTTTTTATTGATTTGATTTACAATCTTTGCTGCAGCTGCACCAGCTCCAATTCCATTATCAATATTTACTACAGTTAGCCCTAGTGAACAACTTTGTAACATTGCAGCAAGAGCTGCAACACCCTTTTCACCATAACCATATCCAATTGATGTCGGTACACCAATTATTGGAACATTCACTGTTGAAGAAACCACTGATGCTAATGCGCCTTCCATTCCAGCTACAACTATTATTGCATCTACTCCTGATTTGACAAATTCTTTTAAGACTGGAAATATTCTATGTAATCCGGCAATTCCTACATCATAACTGGTTATACAATTACAGCTCATCGATTCACACATTAGTCTTGATTCTTCGGCAATTCCAATATCTGATGTTCCTGCAGTAATAATTCCAACCTTACCCTTTGTTTTCTTTATTGGTTTTTTGTAAACCAAAATAGTTGTACAATTTTGCCCTGTACTAACTTTAAGATCATTTTTTTTACAATAATTGCAGATATCCTTATAATTCTTCTTTGGAATTCTTGAAACTACTATCGAGTTTGTTTTATTTAATACATTTTTAATAATTTTTTTTACTTCTGAATTTTCCTTTCTCTCAGCAAATATTACTTCTGGAATTCCTTTTCTTACTTCTCTACCAAGATCTATTTTAGCAAAATTTTCGATTTCTTCTATCGAATATAGTGATAGTTGTTTTTTTGCATCATTTACTGATAATTTTCCACTTTTTACTGAATCTAAAATATCTGAAATATTCATGGTATTCTAAAATTGACTTGTCTTAAAAAATTACTTAAAATTCCACACCTGATAATGCATTTTTTACACTATCGATGCCTTTGTTAAACCACTCTTTTTCTTCATCATTTAATTCCAATTCAACAATTTTCTCAACTCCGTTCTTTCCAATTACTGCAGGTACTCCGATTGAAACATCTTTTTGTCCATACTCTCCATCTAAATTAGTCGATACTGGAATAACCTGTTTTTTGTCTCGCACAACTGATTCTATCATAGATGATATGGCGTTTCCAGGTGCATGAACAGTTGCCCCTTTTAGTTTGATAACTTCAGCTGCAACATTTTTTGTAGCAGTAAAAATTTCTTCAAGTTTTTCTTTTGCAAGTATTGTTGGTAATGGAATTCCTGAGACTGTTGCAAATCTTGTTAACGGTAACATGTTTTCACCATGTTCCCCGATTACCAGCGCCTTTGTAGATTCACGCGAATATCCTGTTGCTTCGTGTATGAATTGTTTGAATCTTGACAAGTCTAACATTCCACCCATTCCAAAAACTCTACTTCTATCAAACCCTGAAGTTTTGTATGCAATTTGTGCCATTGGATCTAGTGGATTTGTTACTGGAATTATCATTGCATCATCTGCAAATTTCTTAATATTACCAACTACGTCTTTTACAACTCCTGCATTAATTTTTAACAAATCCATTCTTGTCATACCTGGTTTTCTTCCAGCACCTGCAACTACCACAACAATTTTTGAGCCTTTCATATCTTCATAATTGTTTGAGCCTTTTACATCAACATCAATTCCTTGTTCAGATAACATATGATTGAGATCCATTGCCTCACCTTGTGGTAGTCCCTCTGCAATGTCTAAGAGCAAAATCTCATCGTCTAATCGTCTTAATGCTGAAAATAGTGCTGCATCTCCTCCAACTTTACCTGCACCAATTATTGTAATCATGACTAAATTTCAAAATATTGAATAATTAAATCTATGTCGAATAGAATTTTGCAAACAGATTTTTATGCATTTTTATCATTTTAACGACATGGTACTTTTCATAGATTGTCAAGTTGCTGGTATTTCGGGTGATATGATACTATCATCATTAGTAGATCTTGGTGCAGATAAATCCAAAATTATTGATGGAGTAAAAGAATCTGCAAATTTCTTACAAGGCTCAACAATCAAAAAATTAGATTTCATTAAAGTACAAAAAAAAGGTAAATCTGCCACCCAATTAGTTCTAGATATTGATGAAGATACACATGAACGAAAAGGAAGTGAAATTAAAAATTGTATTAAATTAGCCTCTGAAAAACTTGGACTATCAAACTCTGCAAAAGAATTCACAGAAAATTCCATTAACACCCTTATCAATGCAGAATCTAATGTTCATGGAGAATCTGATTCATCTGTACATTTTCATGAAGCATCGAGTATTGATACCGTAGTTGATATTGTTGGAACAGCAATTGCATTAGATAATCTTAATCTTTTTCATGAAGAAATTTTCTGTTCACATGTTGCAATAGGTGGAGGAACTGTATCATTTTCTCATGGAACAACCTCTAATCCAGCTTATGCGATAACTGAAATTTTTAAAAATTCTAACATAATTGTCACAGGAGGTCCTGTAAGTGAAGAACTAACAACACCTACTGGGGCAAGTATTCTAGTAAATCTAGCCTCTTCATGTAAAGAATTCTTTGTTGATATGAGTATAGATTCAGTTGGATATGGTTCTGGTACAAAGGAATTTGATAGTTTTGCTAACGTATTAAAAATAATTCAGGGAAAATCAAATGAAACTCTTGATAAAGATACTGTAAAAATACTTGAAACAAATCTTGATGATGTTTCTGGTGAAGTCATCGCAAATACAATAGAGAAATTAATGGAAAATGGAGCTAAAGATGTTACTGTAACACATGCAATCACAAAAAAAGGTAGACCATCTCAATTAGTGTCTGTAATATGTGACTCACAAAATGCAAATTCACTACTAAAAATACTCATTAATGAAACAAGAACATTAGGTGTTAGAATTAGAACTTCAGAACGATATGTGGTACCAAGAAAAATTCTTGAGTCTCAAGTTACGCTTGAAAACCAGAATTTTATTATACATTACAAAATTTCAGATTCAGAACATTTCAAATTAGAATATGAAGATGTTAAATCAATATCAAATGAATTGAACCTCTCTTTTAATAAAACAGAAGAATTACTAAAAGAAAAGATTAAGAAAAAAAATGACTGATTTAGAAAAATTGTTAAAATGGTTTGATGATAAGGAAAAAGTGTTAATTTCTCTATCTGGTGGTGTGGATAGTGCTCTTGTTGCATATGCTGCAGAAAAGGTATTAGGCAAAAATGCAATTGCTGTCACTGCTGATTACAAAACCTTATCTTCTGAAGAACTGGATTCAGCAAAAAATATAGCTCAAGAAATTGGAATTACACACAAAATAATCACTTACAATGAATTGGATAATGATGATTTTGTAAAAAATAATGAGAAGCGATGTTTCTATTGTCGTGATGAACTATCGAAAAAATTACTTGAACTTGGTGAATTATTAGAAATACAAACAATTGTTGATGGAACCCAAAATGATGATCTTGGAGATTACCGACCTGGAATCGATGCATTACACCAAAATGGAATTCGTAGTCCTTTGTTAGAAACTAAGTTTACAAAGGATCTTGTGAGAAAAAGTGCGAAGTCTGTAGGATTGTCTATATTTGACAAACCATCAAATTCATGTCTTGCCTCCAGAATACCTTGGGGACAAAGAGTTACTGCAGAGAAACTTGCTAGAATTGAGATGGGAGAAAAGATTATCAAACAAAAAACTGGAATTCACCAAGTTCGTGTAAGAGATATTGATGGAACCGCAAGAATAGAAGTTGAAACTAATAAAATTGATTTGTTGAATAATGATATTATTAAAAATGAGATATTTTCAAAATTAAAAATGATTGGATTCTCTAAAATTGAAATAGATCCTAATGGATATGTCTCAGGAAAATTGAATGTTATTTTTGAGAATTAGATTCTTGGCATAATGCTTAATCTTGATTTTGCAGATACTGCAATTATTGAAACAATTGCTACTGCAAGAACAATCATGGCAATGGTGCCAAATTCTGGAACAACATGTGTGCCTATGATCCCTATTTTCTCATCTCCATCTTTGACAGGTATACTTATGGCACGATGACTATCATCAGCTTTTATCTTTATGTAGTCAGTTTGAGTTGGAATATCTGAATCTTTTTCATATATTGAAACTATGAAATCTATATCCTGTCCTGCATTTGATAATGAATCTATGCTTTCTCTTGACAAGTTTATATCTAAAATTCCATCTGATTCTGTTAGAATATCAATCTCTAATGAAAGATCATTCTGAATTAATTCCATATTTGTCACAACTCCTCCTTTCATTGTATATGGCACATCAAATGTACCTGCACCTGGAATTTTAACTTCAAAGGTTGATAGATATTCTCCAGAAGTATTTTTAAAAAAACTAATAATTAATTCCGTTGATGCATCCCCTCCGTAATTAGCTCTGATTATCACATTTCCTTCATTATGCCATTGTGGGCCTGCTGCAGTAAACGTATCTGTGAATTCTCCATCTTGTGAAACCCTAACTTGTGATACTTGAATTAAATTTTTCTCAAAAAATATTTGTAATGATATAGGCATTCCAGGAATAACTTTTTCTACTGAACCAGTAATTGTGATAACATCTCCCTCTTGATATGCAGTATTATCTGCTATTAACACAATTTGTTGATTTGAAAGCATTTCCTCTTGTGCAAATGCTACTGGCATCATTATTGTTAATGACAATAAAATAAAAAAAACACTCTTGAGCATTAATCACGTAATATACTATTGTATATTTCTCTTACTAAAATAAAAAAGAAAAAAAGTAGTTAGAATTAGATTCTTGGCATAATGCTTAATCTTGATTTTGCAGATACTGCAATTATTGAAACAATTGCTACTGCAAGAACAATCATGGCTATAGTGCCAAATTCTGGAACAACATGTGTGCCTACAATCTCAATCTCAGTAGTATCTGCATCAAATGGAATTGTTACGCTATTTCCATTTTGTTCTGCATCATCACTTTCTTCACCGTTTACTAGAACGAAGAATGAACCATCGTTAAATGGTGTGATAATATCATCTGGAAGTGCTATAGTCAATTCACTGCCATCTTCGGCATCATGAATTGTGATTAGTAAGGAATCATCGTTTGTTGATGTGATACTGTGTACCATTCCCCCACTAATGTTATAGTTGAGTTCGTTGGTCAAGTCAGCTGCTTCATATCCATGATGTTCTTCATGAGCTGAAGCACTTGTTCCTTTAACTAATCCACCTTCCAAGGTGACAAAAACTACATCGTTGATACCTGCATCACCGTATGTTGCTTTAATTTTGTATTCGCCGTCATATTTCATCAAAGGACTTGCAGTGTTAATGCTGACTGAGAAACTTCCATCAGAAGAAGGAGTAATCTGTTCTATTGTTACTACTCCTGTGGATCCTGTTACAATAACTGTAACAGGTGTTCCAGTTCTCAAATCTCCAATTTGACCATCTACGATAATTGTAGATGCATGATCAAATGTGTCACCATTGACCTCTATATCTAGAGGTACGTCTGCAAAAGCCTGTGAAGCGGCTCCCATACTTCCTACTGCCATAACAGCCATCAAAAGTACGATTGATTGAACGTTCATCTTAAAATCATTTTTTATAATGATTATTTATGTATATTTCTAATTTTATCTCTGAACTACATTTTTGGATAAAAAATCTGCTTATTCTTTGCTGAAATCATGACAATTACAGCGATAGATGTTACCAAAACTAATACTGCAATGGTACCAAATTCTGGAATCACAAATGTTCCTATGATCTCTATTTCTTCAGATCCATAAGAAAATGGGATTACAAAACTCCAATTTTCCAAGTTAGATACTGCTTCATGATTTGTCTCAATTCCATCCACCAAAATGAAGAATCCTTCTTCATCAGTATCTATGACATCTTTTGGTAATGTGATTCTTAATTCCCCATCACTATACGTTTCAATCTCAAAAATTAATGATTTCATTTCTGTATCCGGAGTAATTCGAATTATTTTGGCACCTGTTAACTCATAACCTAATTCATAATCTTCTAACATTGTTGACTGTAAGTAATCATCATCTTCGGTTACTGAAAACTCTGGTACAACGTCTTGAACTCCTGCAGAAACCATTACTCCATATTCAAATTGTGTTGTTGCTACCTCACTTGCATAATAATTTGCAATAATTGTGTAAGTCCCATCTTTTTCCCACAGTCCTCCTATCGATGTAGGAATTTCTCCATGAAACGTACCATCATCATTTACATCTAATTCGTCAATTGTAATTAGATTATTCAGTGGATTAAAAACTCGTAAAGTAACTTTGAAATCAGTAACTTTACTCTCAACTAAACCCACTATCTGAATAGGCTCTCCTGCTGAATAAGACTCCTTTTCAGTTGTTATAGTTAATGATTGATTTTCTTGAGCAAATGCCTCACCTGCAAAAAATGGCAATAAAATCAGGCTAGATACAATAATGACAGAAACCTCTTTTGATTTCAACAATTCTCAAATACTTGAATGATATTTAACCGGTTTGTGTAAAAAAAACCAATTAGAAAAGAAAAATTTTGGAATTTTTTGAAAAAATTCTAATTAAATATATATTGCGCTCATAAAGACTTTGTTCAGTTTGTATCAATACTTGTTTTCTATAACTAATGTTATGCATGGGGGATTAAATTAATGGCAACCAAGAAAAATCCAATTTTAGTACCCGATCACGTTTATGTCCCAAAACATGAAATCATGACAAAAAAAGAAGCTCAAAAAGTTTTAGATGAATTCAACTGTACCCCAACAGAATTACCATTAATCTTTGTAACCGATCCTGCAATTCTTGGACTTGGAGTAAAACCTGGCGACATGATAAAAATCACAAGAAAAAGTGGAACCGCTGGAGAAAGCATCTATTATCGATATGTGGTGGAAATATAATGGCAGAAAATTATACTCAGCGCTGGCCTGTCATTCAAGACATACTTCGAAGAGAAGGAATAGCACGACAACATCTTACATCATTTGATGAATTTTTAGATAATGGATTACAAAGTATAATTCAAGAAGTAGGACAAATTGAAATTGAAAATGCAGAATATCCTTACAAAATTCAACTAGGTAAAATTAAACTGCAACAACCACGGATGATGGAATTAGATGGATCCATCACACATGTAACTCCTGCTGAAGCACGACTACGAAATATTTCTTATGTTGCACCAATCATGATGGAAGCAAGTGTAGTGGAAGATGGTAAAACACTTGAAACACGTTTTGTTCACATTGGTGACATGCCTGTCATGGTAAAATCACACGCATGTATTCTAAACACATTCACTGATCAAAAATTAATTGATCATCAAGAAGACCCACGTGACCCTGGTGGATACTTTATCATTAACGGTTCTGAAAGAGTTGTAGTTGGATTAGAAGATCTATCTTATAACAAAATTATTGTAGATGCTGAAAAAGTTGGAGGAAAAATTGTTCACAAGGCTAAAGTATATTCTTCTATCATTGGTTATCGTGCAAAATTAGAACTTATAATGAAAGACGATGGAATGATTGTTGCAAAAATTCCTGGTTCACCTGTAGATATTCCAGTTGTAACTTTAATGCGTGCACTTGGTTTAGAATCTGATAAAGACATTGCAGGTGCAGTATCTCTTGTTGATGAAATACAAGATCACTTGGAAGGTTCATTTGAAAAAGCAGGTGATGTTCCAACCTCAAAAGATGCAATTGTCTATATCAGTAAAAGAATTGCACCAGGAATGTTAGAAGAGTTTCAAATCAAACGTGCTGAAACACTTCTTGATTGGGGTCTTTTACCACATTTGGGTAAACATCCTGAAAACAGAAAAGAAAAGGCTCATTTTATGGGTGAAGCAGCTTGTAAATTATTAGAGCTTAAACTGGGATGGATTGATCCAGATGATAAAGATCATTATGGTAACAAAGTAATCAAATTTGCAGGTCAAATGCTTGCTGACTTGTTTAGAACTGCATTTCGTAATTTAGTTAGAGACATGAAATACCAATTAGAGCGTTCTGGTCAGAAACGTGGAATTAATGCAGTTGCTGCAGCAATTAGACCTGGAATCGTTTCTGATAAACTAAACAATGCAATTGCAACTGGAAATTGGGGTCGTGGTCGTGTTGGTGTTACTCAATTACTTGACAGAACTAACTATCTTTCAACTATTAGTCACTTGAGAAGAGTACAATCTCCTCTTAGCAGAACTCAACCAAACTTTGAAGCCAGAGATTTACATTCAACACACTTTGGTAGGATTTGTCCAAGTGAGACTCCAGAAGGTTCAAACTGTGGACTTGTAAAGAATTTAGCATTATCCGCAATTATATCCCAAAATGTTCCATCTGAAGAGATTGTCGAAAAACTATTTGAAATTGGAGTGTCTGATTTAGTCTCAACTTCAAACGAAGTCAAAAAGGATGGTACTAGAATATTCGTTGATGGAAAATTAATTGGATTTCACAAAGATGGACAAAATTTAGTCGAGCAAATGCGTGACTTGAGAAGAAGTTCAAAGATTCACCCGCATGTTGGAATATCAATTCACAAGCCTGAAGAACAAGGTGCAACTCATAGACTATACGTTAACTGTAATGCTGGTCGTGTACTCAGACCACTTGTGATTATAAAAGACGGGAAAAACTTACTCTCACAAGATATTCTTGAAAAAATCTCCAAGAAACTGATCTCTTGGAATGATCTAGTAAGAATGGGAGTTATTGAATTACTAGACGCGAATGAAGAAGAAAATTGCTATGTAACATTTGATGATAAAAATACAAAAAAATTCACCCACATGGAAATTTTCCCATCTGCAATTTTGGGCGCTGGTGCATCAATCATTCCTTATCCTGAACACAATCAATCTCCAAGAAATACTTACGAATCTGCAATGGCTAAACAAAGTCTTGGATTTTCAACTCCAATGATGAATACCAGTACATATGTTCGTCAGCACTTCATGTTATACCCACAAGGCCCAATTGTATCAACACGTGCAATGAACTTACTTGGAATGGAGGAAAGACCAGCCGGTGTAAATTGTACAGTGGCAGTATTGCCATTTGATGGTTATAATATTGAAGATGCAATTGTATTGAACCGCTCATCTGTTGATAGAGGACTATTCAGAACTTTCTTCTATAGAATTTATGATACTGAAGCAAAACAATATCCTGGTGGAATGCGAGATAACTTTGAAATTCCAAATGCAGATGATAATGTTCGTGGTTACAAAGGTGAAAAAGCCTACAGAATGTTAGAAGATGATGGTATTGTAGCAACAGAATCTGGTGTCATAGGTGGTGATATCTTGATTGGAAAAACTAGCCCTCCAAGATTTATGGAAGAGTATAAAGAATTTGAAACTAGTGGTCCATACAGACGTGATACATCAGTTGGTGTAAGACCTTCTGAACATGGTGTTGTTGATACTGTTGTTATGACACAATCTAATGAAGGTGGAAAAATGTACAAGATTCGTGTACGTGATATGAGAATTCCAGAAATTGGCGACAAGTTTGCATCACGACATGGTCAAAAAGGTGTACTTGGAATTTTAGCAAAACAAGAAGACTTACCATACACTGAACAAGGAATTCAACCTGATGTCTTGATTAACCCACATGCTTTCCCATCTAGAATGACCGTAGGAATGATGATGGAATCTGTATGTGGCAAAGCTGCTGCACTTAGAGGAAAACAGTTTGATGGTTCAGCATTTGTTGGAGAGAAAATGGACATTGTAAAAGACATTCTTGATAAAGAAGGTTTCAAGTATTCAGGTAAAGAGAAAATGTATGACGGTCGAACTGGTAAATCATTTGAAGTTGAGACATTTATCGGTGTGGTATATTATCAAAAATTACATCACATGGTCTCAGATAAGATTCATGCAAGAGCAAGAGGTCAAGTACAAATGCTTACAAAACAACCAACTGAGGGTCGTGCACGAGGTGGTGGTCTGAGATTTGGTGAGATGGAACGTGACTGCCTAATTGCATATGGTGCATCAATGCTTCTGAAAGATAGACTACTTGATGAATCTGATAAGACAGATATCTTACTATGTGAAAAATGTGGATTAACTGGTTATCATGATGCAAGGAAAAGAAAATATGTTTGCGCTCAATGTGGTGAAAATGCACCAATTTCTTCAGTATCTGTTGCTTATGCTTTCAAATTACTCTTACAAGAAATTCTTAGTCTAAATATTGCACCAAGATTAAAACTAAAGGAGCGGGTATAATGTCTGCTACTTCTACAAAATCAATTGATGCAATCACTTTTGCAGTTTGGTCTCCTCAAGAAATTCGAAAATATTCTGTTGTTGAAATCACTCAACCTGAAACATATGATGAAGATGGTATGGCTGTACAAGGAGGTCTGATGGATGGTAGATTAGGTGTTTTAGAACCTGGTCAAAAATGTCTTACTGATGGTAATACTGCTGCTAGAAGCCCTGGTCATTTTGGTCACATTGAACTAGCAGAACCTGTTTTACACATTGCTTTTGTTGATAATATTTACAAATTACTACAATCCACATGTAGAACTTGTGGAAGAATCAAAATGTCACCTGATGATATCAAAGAATTCTCAAAAATCAAAGAACGTCAAGCATCATATACAATTTTATCACAAAAAAGAATTCCAGATCAAATTCAAGAAAAGGCAAAAAAACAAAAAGATTGTCCTCATTGTGGTAAATCACAATATGAATTAATCTTCACAAAACCTACAACTTTTGTTGAAAAGACAGAGATTGGAGAAAACAGATTACTTCCAATTACAATTAGAGAAAGATTATCGATAGTTCCTGATGCAGATCTTTCACTATTGGGATATGATCCTAAAACTGCACGTCCTGAATGGTTTGTTTTACAAGCATTACCTGTACCTCCGGTTACTGTCAGACCTTCAATAATTCTAGAAACTGGAATTCGTTCTGAAGATGATCTTACTCATAAATTAGTTGATATCATACGTGTAAATCAGAGACTAAAAGAAAGTAAGGAAGCAGGAACTCCTCCGTTAATTGTGCAAGATTTAGTTGATCTATTACAATATCATGTTACAACCTACTTTGATAATGAAGTCAGCGGAATTCCACAAGCACATCACCGTTCTGGCCGTCCTCTCAAAACCCTAACTCAAAGATTGAAAGGAAAAGAAGGAAGATTTAGAGGCTCACTCTCAGGAAAACGTGTAGACTTTTCTAGTCGAACTGTCATTTCTCCAGATCCAAACTTGGACTTATCTGAAGTGGGTGTACCTGAAACTGTAGCAAAAAAATTAACAATCCCTGAAATTGTGACTGATTGGAATATTGAAAAATTAAAGAAATTAGTAATTAATGGTCCATCCATATTTCCTGGAGTCAATTATATTACTCGTCCTGATGGCGTAAAGATTAGACTAGACTTTGTTGAAGACCGTTCATTAATTGCTGATTCACTAGAAATTGGATTCTTAGTTGAAAGACATCTGATGGATGGTGATGTTGTATTATTTAACAGACAACCATCACTTCATCAAATGTCAATCATGGCTCATTTTGTCCATGTCTTGCCGGGAAAAACCTTCAGATTACATCCATCTGTATGTCCACCATACAACGCAGACTTTGACGGTGATGAAATGAATCTTCATGTACCTCAAAGTGAAGAAGCACGCTCTGAAGCAATTTTACTTATGAGAGTTCAAGATCAATTAATCTCTCCAAGATTTGGTGGTCCAATTATTGGAGCTCTTCGTGACTTTATCACAGGAGCATATCTTTTGACAAAAGATGGTACTATTCTAACCAGTCAAGAATTTGCAAATCTTGCTATGCTTGGTAGTTATAATGGAAAATTACCTGAACCTGAAAATAAGAAAGAAAATCTTTACACGGGAAAACAATTATTCTCACTTTTTTTGCCTGAAGATTTCAATTATATAATGACCTCAAAATGGTCAAAAGGAACTAAAGGAACCCAAAAGGATGTTGTAATTAAAAATGGTCAATTAATTAGCGGAGTTATTGATAAATCATCAATTGGTGCTGAAGAACCAGAGAGTGTATTGCACCGAATTGCCAAAGATTATGGTAACGAAAAAGCAAAAATTTTCTTAAATTCTGAATTAATCATGATTAAACAATTCATAACTCATTATGGATTTAGTTACGGTTACAGTGATCTAGAAGTACCAGAAAAAGATCGTCAAGCAATCAAAGATGATACACAAACAACCTATGATGAAATTCATGATTTGATTAGTCAAGAGAAGAAAGGAACTCTAAAAGCAATTAGAGGAATGACTTCAAAAGAAACACTTGAAGCATACATCATGAGTAATCTTGGTAAACTAAGAGACCGAGCTGCTACTGCTGCCAATCTATCATTAGATGATGACAATGCAGGAAAAATCATGGCGACCACTGGTGCAAGAGGTTCATCATTGAATGTGGGTCAAATGGCAGGTGCATTAGGTCAACAAGCAAGACGTGGTAATCGTCTAAATAAAGGATACAATAATCGAGTCTTAACTCATTTTGAAGAACATGAAAATGATCCTGACGCCCATGGATTTGTAAAATCAAATTATCGTGATGGTCTATCAACATTAGAATTCTTTTTCCATGCAATGGGTGGTAGAGAAGGTCTTGTAGACACTGCTGTAAGAACACAACAAAGTGGTTACATGCAGAGAAGACTGATTAATGCATTAGAACACATTAAGCTTGAATATGACGGAACTGTAAGAGATCCTCACGGTCATATCATTCAATTCTTGTATGGTGAAGATGGCATTGATGTAGCAAAAAGTGATCATGGTGAAGCATTTAACATTGACAGATTAATTGAATCACAAAGTATTGTTGACTCTGGAAAGGCAGCAACAAAAGATGAAATCGCACCATTAATCAAGAAATACACCAGTACATTCAATCTCCGTTTAGCAAATGCTGTTAGTAACTCATTAGAAAATTCAAAATTGAGTAAAATAGGTGTTGAAAAAGTAGCAAAGAAAGGATTACTACTTTATAATAATGCACAGGCAGAACCTGGTCAGGCAGTAGGAATTGTAACTGCACAATCAATCGGTGAACCAGGAACTCAAATGACTCTAAGAACCTTCCATTTTGCAGGAATTGCAGAACGAAATGTGACTTTGGGTCTTCCGAGACTAATTGAATTGGTAGATGCAAGAAAGAAACCCGTAACTCCTACAATGGATATCTACGTAACAGGAGATGCAAAAACAGATCAAAATAAAACCATTCAAGTTGCACGTAATATTTTACAAACTACTGTAAATGATCTAATTCTTGATGCTGATACTGATTATAAAACAAAGATTACACTAAATCTAAATGAAAGAAAACTATCTGACCGTGGTTGCACCCTTAATGATGTTACCACTGCACTAGAATCTAATAAAAAATTCAAAATAGAATTAATGGGAAATTCCATTGTTCTAAATTTAGTTGATGAAGAAGCAGACGCTCCTGCTGTGATTACAGTACGAAATAAAGTCCTAAAAACAACTGTAAAAGGAGTTCCTGATATTGCTCGTGTTACAATTGTTAAAAAAGGAGATGAATATGTAATTCAAACAACTGGTTCTAATTTGTCCAAAGTCTTAGAAGTTGAAGGCATTGATAAGAACAATGTTAGAACAAATAATGTATCTGAAATTGCAGAAACATTGGGAATTGAGGCTGCAAGAAATGCTTTGATTAATGAATTAAGCACCACTCTAGAAGATGCAGGCTTGGAAGTTGATCAAAGGTATCTAATGCTAGTCTCTGATCTGATGTGTCATCGTGGTTATATGCAACAAATTGGTCGTCATGGAATTGCAGGTACTAAAGATAGCGTCTTAGCACGTGCTGCATTTGAAATCACTGTTCCAACAATTGCAGGTGCTGCAAAAACTGGTGAAATAGAGCAATTAAGAGGAATTACGGAAAATGTAATTGTTGGTAGTCAAATACCAATTGGTAGTGGAACTGTAGATTTGTACATGCAAGTAGCAAAGAAACGTGCTTCTGATAAATCTTAAAAAATATTAACTAAGAATATTATCTAAAATCATGTTAGAAACTTGGATAAGTAAAATTAGAACAAATGACCCTAAACAAGTAGCATCATTATATCATGATGATGGATTATTACTTGGTACATTTTCTGATATAGAACGAAAAGGACATGATCTTATTCTTGAATATTTTGAAAATCTTTTAAAATCAAAAGTTGATGTTGAAATTGTTACACAACATAAACATGAAACTGAATCATTAGTAACAAACTCTGGTCTCTACAATTTCATTGTAGATGGTAAAACTGTAAATGCACGATACTCATTTGTTTTCATAAAAACTGGTAATGATTGGAAAATCTTATCACACCACTCTTCGGTTCTGCCTGAAAGCCACTAAGACTTTTAATTACAACAAACTTTTGAAAAACATTGGTTAAGAAAGATCCTAATTATAAAAAACCTCAAAACCCAAAAAGTTTTGGGGCATTCCTTAAGAAGAGAGCTCCGATATATCTTGGATTAATTGGATTATTCATGATATTTGCATATCCTGCATTAACAGATAAAGATCTTAATTCATTACTTGATGACTCTTTTGAAGGTAATGAACGAATTGCAGTTGATATGGTTCAATTTTATTCTGGTCCAAATGAAACAGGTATTACTATTCTAGAAGTTATTGAAGAGAAGATTAATGAAAAGCATTCTAATCAAAAAATCTTTAATGATGAAGAAACGTGGGCAGAATTTGTTGTAGAAAATATTGAAAATCGAAATGAAGGATTTACTCATGAGGTAGTCTTTCTCTTTAATGCTGAAAATAATCAATCAATGATGTATGGTTGGTTTGTTAATATTGAAAATGGAGAAATATCCCCCATAGATTCAACATCTAAAAGCATACAACAAACAGTTGATTACTTTGACTAGTTCTTTAGGTATTAATTATCACTAATCCTTGAACAAATATGAAAACACGATTAGGTGTATCATTTGAAATTGATTTTGCTCATACTTTGAGAGGTCATCCAAAATGTGGTAAACCACATGGCCATACATCTAGAATTATAGTTGAAGTTCAAGGTGATGTCAAAAAAGGTGCATC
>Ga0208959_1000034_pt1 | contig 26382 bp, 19 predicted proteins | sample AOAMet2_C27A4_80_2_FD_188077 | JGI IMG/M metagenome (GOLD analysis project Ga0208959, IMG submission 188077) | Ammonia-oxidizing marine microbial communities from Monterey Bay, California, USA - C0912_C27A4_80 (SPAdes) | ecosystem: Environmental > Aquatic > Marine > Intertidal zone | place... | reverse complement strand
CAGAGAACAAAAATGCATGTGCTACTCTGTCAGCAAGAACCGCGTTACGTAAAGTTTGAGCTGCAGTTTCCTGTCCAATTAGATCCTCAAAGCGGGAAGGACGCAGCCGGCGCGCCAGTACAACATAAGACATAAAAGGGATTCCGGATTATTGTAGAGAGAGGCTGGGAAATGCGGCACATCTACAAAATCTTAGTGCTGCTTCCGTTAGGACCTGACACGGTTCGAAATTTTCAATTGCGCATCCCCAGCCGTCAGAAGTGTTTTTGATATTCTATAAAATTTTCATAAAGTATCAACTCTTTAAAAAAAGTTATTTAATTAGCTTCCACTTCTTCACAAAGCCTGCTAATGCTGTTAGACTGAAACTCAAAATATTTCATTATTAATTCAGTCAGGTACTTTTCGTTATTTTTTTATGGCTAAATGGTTGATAGTTTCAGATGTAGTTCAGTTGCTGCATGTTCCGGAGGCGACCATTTACCGTTGGATTCGCCAGGGTGATATACCGTGCGTGGTACGGCGTGGAAAGCATTATTTTAATCAGTCTACTCTGGTAACCTGGGCTGAATCAAAACATATTCACCTCGAAAAGCACTCGCTCAGAGAGAGTAAAAAAAAACAAAAAGCCAGCGCTACTCAGTCCCCGTTGGTAGAGGCATTCGAAGCAGGAAATGTTTTTCACGCTGTTCCTTCGGGCTCACTGGAAACACTTTTCAGCCAAATACCGTCCTGCATGAATTTACCACGACAGCTTAAAGAAACATTGGCAGAACAACTAATGCAGCGTGAACTGCTTTCTTCAACTGCAATTGGAAATGGAATTGCAGTTCCTCATCCAAAAACGCCACTTGGACAACAATTAAAAAAATCCATGGTAGGTACTTTTTTTTTAGAAAAACCATTGGACTTTAAAGCGCCGGACGGGCTACCGGTTTTTGTCGTATTTGTGCTGTTGAGCGCTGATTCTTTTCACCATCTGCATTTGCTTTCTCAGCTGGCACGTTTTCTAAATAATATAGAAGTAAATGACTTTCTCAAACATTCCCCTACATTAGAAAATCTCGTTGATCTATTTCAAAAAAATCTGGCGGAGACAGCTTAACAAGTTCCTTTCACGCGGTTTAGTTGGTTCTGACGCAGATCTACTTTCACGCTTTCAGGCAGTTTCAGCACGTGAAGCAGTAGTGATGATGACGGCCGCTCTGGGCATTGGGCTGGTATGTGGAATACTCGCCGTCAGTCTCAACTGGAGTGTTCATACCCTGCGGCTTTTCATCGCAGGGTTAGATCTGGGCTGGCGTTCGATTTTTTTCCCAGCTTTAGGAGCTGGGATTGCGGTATTTTTCGTACGTTATCTCATGCATGATAATGAGGGACATGGGGTTTCCTCAGTAATCAAAGCCATTGCAATGGGCTCCGGTTCGCTCCGGAGGCGAATGATTTATTCCAGATTTTTTGGCAGTTTCCTGACAGTAGGAAGCGGAGGCTCAACCGGACTGGAAGGTCCTATTGTCAGCATCGGTGGAGCCATGGGGTCCGCCCTTGGACGTTGGCTGGACATGAATGAACGTCACAAAAAACTGCTCGTAGGTTACGGTGCAGCAGGTGCGGTTGCGGGTATTTTTAATGCGCCATTGACTGGTTTGATCTTTTCCCTTGAAATAATAATTGGTGAATGGACTTATTTAACTATCCTGCCGACTATTATTGCTGCCGTTTCCGCGACTGAAGTCAGTCGCTGGATCATGGGTAACAAAATTGCGTTTTTTCAGGAAATTGCCGGATTTTCGATCACCTCTTTAATTGCCTGTTTTGCGCTCGGAGCATTAACCGGTGTTATCTCAATCCTGTTTGTCAGAAGTTTGCATATCTGGGAAAAATTCTTTGCAAAAATTTCTCTACACCTTTGGGTACGTGCCGCTATTGGTGGTTTGTCAGTAGGAGTTCTAGGTTATTACATGCCGGAAGTTTTGTCTGAGGGATACTCTGCCACTCAGTCTTTCCTGACTGATTCAATCCGGCCTGAACTGGGTTTTATCCTCTTGTTTGTACTGCTCAAATTTTTAGCCTGCGGTATCACTCTGGGAAGTGGAGGTGTAGGCGGGGTATTTGCTCCCAGCCTCGTGATCGGCAGTGGCGTTGGCCTGGCTTTCGGGATGATTCTGCATTTACTGCCACTGGATGGAGTTGCGGAAGACGCGGCTTTTGCCTTAGCGGGTATGGCTGGAATGGTTGCGGGAGTCATGCATGGACCGCTGACGGGAATATTCCTGGTTATGGAGGCCACACGTGGGTATTCAATGATTTTGCCACTGATGCTGACGGCAAGCAGTGCCATGGTGGTTAGTTCGTTCTTTGATATTGGTTCTGTTTATACTCAGGATCTGATTAAGCAGGGGAGTTTGATTAAACGTGGAACAGACAGATATTTGTTGCATCATCTGAATATTAGAGATATTTTAGACAAGGATTTCATCACCATCCCTGAAAGTTTGCTCTTAAGGGATTTCATTGATGAGTTCAAGAGAGCACGTCGTAATTATTTTCCTGTACTCGATGCTGAGGAACAATGTGTTGGAGTTGTTTTTCTGGATGACATCCGTCCGCATCTTTTTGATACAAGTCTTTATGATTTAGTGACGATGGGATCTGTCATGCGAAACCTGCCCATCATCAATTTAAATGAACCGATCAATGTTGCTCTGGATAAGTTTGAAACGTCTAAAGCATGGTCATTACCAGTCGTTGAAGGTAAAATATTTTTGGGAATGCTTTCCAAGTCAACTCTCTTTGATCATTATCGACGCGAACTGCAAATACAGGCAATTTGAAAAAATATTCACGAAACACTTGATATTTTTTCCTGTTTCTTTAACTTAACAACAACCGGTTTTTAAGCAGACGAAGATTAGCTGGAGAATGAAACCAATTTCTGCTGAAAAATTACTCAAATTTTATTAACCTTAAATGCATGGAGTTATGAACAAATCAGAATTAATTGAAGAGTTATCAGCCCGTACAGGTCATAATCCGAAATTAACAGACCAGACTGTGCGTATCTTTTTTGACCGCATCAAGGACGCTCTCAGCGCTGGTGACAAAGTAGAAATCCGGGGTTTTGGTTCTTTTACGCTGAAAAAATATAAGGGATATTTCGGACGGAATCCTAAAACCGGAGAAACTGTGGAAGTCAAACCAAAACAGCTTCCAGTTTTCCGTACAGGCAAGGATCTGCGCAGTCGTGTCAACCGTTAACTTTCAGGGAAGATCAGGAATTTTCGTTCAAGTCTTCATTAGGTTGATCTAGTAAATCTTTAAATCGTGGCTGGGGTTCAATCATTTTGGTAATTTGAACTGCGTGCTTGCCTTTGTATGAACCTTGGGTCGCCATATATTTAAGTTTGTCCTGTACCAGGACTTTAAGCGGCTTGTCCTGATCCTGATTTAAGTTAATTCGGTCACCGTTCTTCAAAGTAAGAAAATCACGCAGGGACATGCGTGCTTCTCCAAGAGCAACCTTTACACTGACTTTGGAGTTGCGTAGATTTTCTTCAAGACGACTTACGTTAACTGCGTTGACCTCTTCATCAAAACTGGTTTTGCCTGCTTCTATTTGTAAGCGTACCGGATCAAGCATCAGATAAGGCAGACATATACTCATTGTGTATGGGACACGGTTGATTTCAACATCGAATGTTGTGCTCGCCACCACCTCTTCCTGTGGAACAATTGCAGCAAATTTTGGCTGTACTTCCATACGCTCAAAATATGGTTCCAAAGGAGTTAATCGCTTCCAGGCTTTACCCAGATCTTCGAGTGCACTGAACACGACTTTTGAGAGCATCCGAATTTCAATTCCTGTAAATTCACGTTTGGGAGGCGGATTTTCAAACCAGCCGTTCCCTCCAAAAAGCAAGTCGATCAGCACGTGAACCAGATGATGTTCAAAGACAAACAAAGCGTGACCCTGAAGTGGATTCATGCCAAAAATACTTAGTGAAGCAGGAGTTGTAATTGCTCCAAGATAATCCCGGAAACTTACCAGTTCTGTAGAACGGCGTGTGATAGTTGCGGGGCGTCTCACATGATGTGAAAAACTCTGTGCGTAAATCCGGGCAAAGCGGTCATAAACTGCTTCCAATCCGGGCATCCGCCCACGTATAATCGGGGTTTGATGACCTAAATCATAAGGCTGAACCTCGGATTCGTCATGTACTTCAGGATTCAGTCGTTTGTCCTGTTCAACCGAAATGCGTTTTAAAAGTGCATTTAATTCTTTCTTCGACTGAGACATAGACTATTTGGAGTAATCCTGTGAAATTAGGAGTTCTGGTTTATCTTGAGAATAATGACGAACATGTTCTGATGATTCACCGTGAAAAAGAAGATGAACATCAGGGGCTCTGGTTGGCACCCGGCGGAAAAGTCGAAGCAAATGAAGCACCTTATGAAACGGCGGTTCGTGAAACTCAGGAAGAAACCGGACTGCATATCAAAGATCCGGAACTAAAAGCCCTACTCTCTTTTCCTGATGAAGGAGACTCTCCTTTCGGTGATGAGTGGCACGTTTTTGTTTTTTACACGAACAGATTTTCAGGAACACTCACCACAGATTGTCCGGAGGGACGTCTTAAATGGATTCCCAAAGACAAGCTAACTGAACTCGCTTTATGGGAAGGTGACCGTCTGTTTACGCCCAGAATTATGGAATCCGGATGCTTTTCTGCAAAATTTCTTTATTCCGGCAAAACTTTAATAGACTACACTTTTTCCGAATGCAAACATTAATTGTAGATTCGAATGTTTTGAAACGCAAGGCAAGACAACTTTTTTCCATGAATTATACAATGTTCCGTCATTACAGCATAATCTTAATTTTCGTGTTATTCCTCTCCGGATGTCAGGTGCAAGTGCGTTATCCCGCGGAATTTCCTTCAAAAACTGTCATCAGCAATGAAGAAACTTTCTGGTTCTGGGGTTTAATGGGAGAGAAAAAATACGAGCTTAACGACCTCTGCCCTCAAGGCAGGGTTTATGAACTGCGAATCCACAACACCTGGATGCAAAGCACATACACTGCACTCACGCTGGGTATCTACAGTCCACGCACAATCACCATTGTCTGCTCAATCCGGGGCGAATAGTCCACGGATAATCCACATAGCATATCAAACATTTGTTGACCCTGCTCTCTTGAACTTTAGAGCGTAGCCGGGTTAGGGTTCTTCTAGTTACCAGTCTATGCCTCGTAACGCACTTTTAGGCTACATGGCTTTCAATTGCGGGCGCGATCCTGAGGCACAGTGAGACTTTGTTTTAATAATAATGATTTATACAATGCGTAAGGCGGAGCAAGGCTGACTTCATTACCCTTCAGTAACACATAACAAGTTTATTACAACGTTATTGGTTTCGAAAAAATAATTTTAAATAATATTGCTTTTATCTTTGAGATAACTCAAGTATATTTCTGCAACTCTTAAATAAGTAAAACTCAATAAAAGATGAATAAGTAAAAATTAATAAAACTTATCATTGCTGACAATGCGAGAAATCTCTTAAAATTTTAGTACTGATATTATAGATATCTTTTCTACTTCTAAGATGAAAAATAATTAGTATAGAAGTTTTTACGACGACACCAATAAATGGAATAAATTAATGAAATCACACACACAGGTTGCCGTCATTGGCGGAGGAGTAGTAGGTTGCAGTGTCCTCTACCATCTCACAAAACTAGGTTGGAAAGATACTCTTTTGCTTGAACGTTCAGAACTGACATCCGGCTCAACATGGCATGCTGCGGGTGGGATGCACACCATCAACGGTGACCCAAATGTTGCTAAATTGCAACAGTACACTATTGAGCTTTACCAGGAAATTGAGGAAATTTCAGGACAGGAAATCGGCCTGCACATGTCTGGCGGAATAATGCTGGCAGCAACTCAGGAACGTTTTGACTGGCTTAAAAGCATGCATGCTAAAGGTGCATATCTCGGTATGGATACAGAAATAATAAGTGCCCGAGAAGCGGCCGAAATCATGCCTCTCATCAATCCTGATCATTTTGTAGGTGCGCTGCTTGATCCGATGGAAGGTCACCTTGATCCTTCCGGAACAACCTGGGCTTACGCCAAAGCTGCCAAAAAACAAGGAGCTGAAATTTATCAGGGTGTGCGAGTAACAGATTTACTTCTCCAACCGGAAGGAGGATGGCGAGTGCTTCTGGAGAACAAAGATACTCAAGAACAGCATGAAATTCATGCGGAACACGTTGTCAATGCCGGTGGACTTTGGGCAAGGGAAGTTGGACGAATGGTTGGCTTGGAGCTGCCTGTACTGGCGATGGAACACATGTATCTGCTGACAGAAGATATGCCTGAAGTTGCAACATTCAACAAGGAAAAAGGGCGCGAAATCCCGCATGCAGTTGATTTCGACGGCGAACTCTATTTGCGCCAGGAACAAATGGGGATGCTTATGGGAACTTATGAAAAAGCTTGTAAACCGTGGTCTCCCAAAGAAACTCCATGGGATTTTGGACAGGATTTATTGCCTCCAGATCTGGATCGAATCGCGCCTTCGCTGGAAGTTGGCTTCAAGCATTTTCCGGCGTTTGAGAATGCGGGAATTAAAAAAGTTATTAACGGCCCCTTCACATTCGCTCCGGACGGGAATCCATTAATCGGTCCGATTCGTGGGCTCCCGGGATTTTGGTGTGCCTGCGCGGTGATGGCCGGATTCAGTCAAGGAGGTGGTGTCGGACTGGCACTGGCAAATTGGATGATTGACGGCGATCCAGGATTTGATGTGTGGGGTATGGACGTCAGCCGTTTTGGTGATTGGGCTACACGACCATATACTAACGCCAAGGTCCAGGAAAATTATTCACGCCGCTTTTCAATTCGTTTTCCAAATGAAGAACTTCCAGCAGGACGACCGCTGCGAACGACTCCGATTTACGATAAAATGCTTGCAGAAGGAGCGAGAATGGGAGAATCTTACGGTTTGGAAGTACCTCTCTGGTTTGCTCCTGAAGGTGTGGATGATCATTTCTCTTGGAGGCGTTCCACCGACTTTAAACATGTTGCGGCTGAAGTTAAAGCCGTACGTGAAAGTGTTGGCTTGCTTGAAATTTCAGGATTTGCGAAATATTCAGTAGTTGGCTCAGGAGCCGCCGAATGGCTGGATCATATTCTGGCATGCAGGATTCCTAAGCCCGGACGTATGACGCTTGCTCCTATGCTCAACCAAAACGGGAAACTGATTGGAGATTTTACTCTCTCGAATATCGATTCAGAAGAATTTTACATCGTTGGTTCCGGTATCGCGGAAGAATATCATTTGCGTTGGTTTGAAGAGAACCTCACAGAGCATCTTCCGGAAACTACTGATGTTCAAGTCATTCCGCACGGAACCGGAATTGTCGGGCTTTCGATTGCTGGACCGAAATCACATGCACTGCTGGCTAAAGTCAGTGATGAGGATGTTTCCAAAACAGCCTTCCGTTTTATGGACATCCGAAAAATGGAAATCGGCAATTCATCCTGTATGGTTGGACGAGTGAGTTACACCGGAGATTTGGGTTATGAACTTTGGATGGAAGCAGACATTCAACGTTATGTGCTGGAACTTTTACAGAAAGAAGGTGAAGAATTCGGAATCCGTTCATTTGGTCTCCGCGCCCTTAATGCGTTGCGTCTCGAAAAGAACTACGGTTCATGGGCTAGAGAATACCGACCTATTTACGGACCGTTTGAAGCAGAGCTCGGACGTTTTGTAGCAATTGACAAAGAAGCGGATTTCATTGGGAAAAAAGCTGTAATTCTTGAAAAGGAAGACGTTAATAAAACAAGCCCTTCACTGAGGTTGCGTACTTTTGTGGTTGATGCAAATGACGCGGATGTAATTGGTGATGAACCAATTTGGTTCAGAAGAGGACAAGAAAAGAGCGAGTCTTACGAAATAAAAGGCTGGGTTACTTCGGGTGGTTTTGCCCATAATTCTGGAGTTTCGGTAGCCATGGGTTATGTGCCTAAAGAAATCGCGGACGAAAAACAAGGCTGGGCCATCGATATTCTTGGTCAACGCTGTTCTGCAACATTACAGGAAGAAGCACTTTTTGATCCCAAAGGACTAATCATGCGAGCATAGTTGATGACAACACGGCAATGAGTTTCAAAAACACGCAATGTGTGTGGATAATCATTTGCTGATTTTATTGAATTTTCTGCAGAACACAACTATGATGAACTCGCAAAATTAAGATTCCTCACTTCGTAAGCAATGACACGCGTTTAGGAGATTTAACTACTAAGTTAAAAATCCTAAAATTGCCCGTTTGTAACCACATTACAGAATGAAGAAACATGAGCGCAAAAATCCTAGACGGCAGAGAGATTGCCAAGGACATCCTTGAAGAAGAGTCAGAAAAAGTATCGGAATTAAAATTAAGCGGTTGGGATCCAAAACTAATTTCGATTAAAGTCGGGGAAAACCCTGCTGTTGATCTTTACATCCGGAATCAGCGTCAAAAAGCTGAACAAGTCGGGATTATCTTTGAAGAAAAAGAATATCCAAAAGATATTTCCACCAGTGAACTGCAGGCGGCAATCTCTAATTTTAACGTTGATCCAAAGGTGACGGGTATCTTTTTACAACGTCCAGTTCCAGAAAGCATTCCCATTAAAATTTTACAGAAAGCCATTCATCCGCTCAAAGACGTGGAAGGAATGCATCCCACTTCCATTGGAAACATTGTCTACAACGAACTGGAACTTGGCCCATGCACAGCCATGGCTTCAGTAGAATTATTGAGAAGAACCGGCCAGGATTTGCAGGGATTGGATGTCGTTGTTATTGGGCACTCCGAAATTGTAGGCAAACCGATTGCCTTCCTCTTGATGGCAGAAGGAGCCACAGTGACAGTCTGTCATCATATGACTAAAGATGTGGCGGATCATTCACGACGAGCGGATGCAGTTTTTGTGGCTGTTGGAAAACCCAATCTCATAACTGCCGGTATGCTCAAATCTGGAACTACACTGATCGATATAGGCATTAACAGAATTACAGATGATCAGGGAAAAAGTAAAATAGTAGGGGACAGCGATTTTGAATCCTGTTCTGAAAAAGCCGGCTGGATTACTCCAGTGCCGGGTGGAGTTGGCCCTGTAACGGTTTCATATCTTATGAGAAATTCTGTGTCAGCAGCACGAAAGTTAAAATCACATTATGAGGCGCAATTTAATTACACCATCGATTCCACATATTAACAAAAGAATATTTACAGCGGGCAAAAATGAAAAATAATATTTTTACACAAGCGGAAACGTACAGCAAAAACCGCCTGCCTGTTGATCAAGCTTCAACTTTAATTCCAGCTGCATACACAAATTCAGAGTTTTTTAATTTGGAAAAGGAAATGGTTTTTGCTAATGCTTGGGTGGCAGTAGGATGTTTACCTCAAGTCGGCAATGCAGGAGACATTCTGGTGACAGAAGTAGCCGGACGTTCGATTTTGATCGTACGGGATAAAACCGGAAATCTGGGAGCGTTTTATAATGTATGCCGTCATCGTGGTTCTAAATTGCTTGAGAAAAGCTGCAAAATGAATAGCATCCGTTGCCCTTATCACGCATGGGTTTATGGACTGGATGGAAAATGTTTAGGAACTTCAATGTTCCAAAACAACCAATCAGATGCTTGCCCGCCCTCTTCTGATAATAACACTGATATGTTTGATGAAAGCAATTTTGACAAACAAGATTATGGGCTCTTACCAGTAAAAGTTAAGAGTTGGGGATTTTTGATTTTCGTTAACCTGAGTTCGAAACCGACAGAACTTGAGGAATGGCTCGGTGATTTGCCAGAAAAATTTCAATCTCATGGTTTGGAGAATTGGACAATTTCCGCAGAGAAAAATTATGATGTGGACTCCAATTACAAATTGATCGAAGAAAATTTCATGGAGTATTACCACCTGCCTTTTGTGCATCCGGAACTAACTAATGTTTCCAGAATGGAGGATCACCACCGTTGTCAGGGAGCAGGCATGTATACCGGAATGCTGACAACTCCTGTCTCAAGGGATGTAGATTCTGTCTGGCTTAATCTTCCTGCGGTAGAAGGTTTAGACAAAGAACACCGGGAGGCAGCTTATCACATTTGTATTTTCCCTAATGTCACGTTCACAATCCTGCCGAATCATGCTTTTTGTATGATCACAGATCCAATTCGTGCTAACCAAACTAGAGAACGGACTTTTCTGCTCACGCCGCAGGAAACATTGGACTATGAACTGTATGACACAATGTTTAAAGAATTGACTACATTTTGGGACATGGTGAACACTCAGGATTTGGGCATAGTAGAACGTGTACAAGCAGGTTTAAGCAACCCTGCTTTTACAGGAGGACGTATGTGTTACCAGTTTGAGGAACCTCTGCATCGTTATCAAAACTGGCTCGGGGATAAGATGTGTGGAATCCACCGCGTTCCACCAGGCGACTAAGTCAACATCAAATCTATTTTACTGGGATGCTTTCAAGTGATACAAGAACAAAGTTTAAGAGGTTTCGAAGCTAAATTTTAAATATAATGCTAGTATCAAATCTCTTTCAAATCCACTTAGGAACCAAGCTCAGAGAGAGGTTTTTCATAAATAAAGACTTAAAAAACTCTCAATAAGAACAAATATGCCCATAGCCTCCATTCAAGCATTACAAAAAGGTCGAACGGTGCGTCAGCACGGTGCCATGGAGTTTTCAGATGCACCTGTTAATCTTGATACAGTACGACGTTATCGACTGCAGAGACTACGTACAAAAATGGCTGAATTGGAAGTCGCCGGATTGTTATTGTTCAATCAGATCAATACACGCTATGCAGTGGATGCGACTAATATGCAAATCTGGTGTTCACATTATGAAACACGTTGCGTATTTGTCTCACTAGACGGTCCTGTAGTACTCTTTGATTATTCTAATCACCCTCATCTGGCTGAAGATATTCCAACTCTGGATGAATACCGAGTGCTTCCAGCTTTCTACTTTTTTGGGGCGGGAAATCGTGGGGTTGAATTTGTAAAAGAATTTGCTGGACAAATTTTAGATTTGATGAAAGCACACGGTGGGGGAAATAAAAGACTGGCTGTGGACTCTTTGTCACATACTGGATGTGACGCACTTCGCGCCAGGGGTTTAACACTAGTTGAAGGAGAGCAAATCACCGAAACTGCAAGAGCAGTTAAGTCTAAAGAAGAGCTCATATTAATGAATGCCTCAATGGATGTTTGTCAAGCCGGTATTCAATCAATGCACGAATTTTTACAACCCGGTATTACCGAAAACGCACTCTGGGCAAAACTCCACGAAACGAACATCCGCCTTGGAGGAGAATGGATAGAAACGCGCCTGCTATCTTCCGGACCACGTACTAATCCATGGTTCAGGGAATGCTCAATGCGAACAATTGAAAAAGGTGATTTACTCAGTTTTGATACAGATTTGATAGGGCCATATGGTTATTGTTCGGATATTTCACGGGCCTGGATTTGTGGTGACTGTGCAACAGACGAACAGAGACGTTTGTACGGAAAATCGTATGAGCAGATTGAACACAATATTTCTTTACTTAAAGCCGGTATGAGCTTCCGTGAGGTTTCTGAAAAATGCTGGCCTATTCCGGATGAGTTTCTCTCTCATCGTTACAGTAGTTTAATCCACGGTGTGGGACTCGCTGACGAATATCCTAATATCAAACACCTGAATGACTTTGAAGCAGAAGGTTATGACGGACTACTTGAAGAGGGAATGGTACTTTGTGTTGAGTCATTCATCGGTACCGATGAGGGGCGTGAAGGTGTGAAGTTGGAAGAACAGGTTGTAATTACGGAAACTGGGGTAGAACGACAGTCCAGTTATCCGTTTGAAACCAATATGCTTTAATTGTATTCAACAAGTTTCAATTGTTTGATGTTTTGTGCGAATCCGTTATGTCCGTTTCGATTCAGCTCAAAAGACAGCAAAATACAAATCTTATCATGTTGAGTTGAGCGTAGTATTCGTATTACTTGTTTAGATCTATTGTTCTTTTCATTATCATTAAAATCTCTAATTTTTTAAACAATTATGCCACGTGAACACAAACGAAGGGGACGGGGACAGTCCAGAACAATTGCCGGTATTCAACAACAACCCTGGAAACAACCGCGAAATTTTTATTCTCCTTTTGAAATTGCCAGTGCAGATCAAATTGAAGCACTACATGAAAACAGTTTACGCATTTTAGCTGAACTCGGTATAGCTTTTTTGGACGATGAGGCACTTGATATTCTTAAAGAGCACGGAGCGAAAGTAAACTATTCAACAAAAATGGTTAAGTTTTCTCCGGAATTGATTGAAGAATATATCGCAAAAGCTCCGTCACAGTTCACACTTCACGCAAGGAATCCACACCATAACTTGGAAGTAGGTAAGAATTGGACTTTGTTTTCAATGGTAGGTAGCACACCTAACTGTTCTGACCTGGACAATGGAAGACGTCCCGGAAATTTTAAGGATTATCAAAATTTAATTCGTCTGGCCCAGCACTTCAACGTCATTCACATGACCGGAGGATATCCGGTGGAGCCGATTGATTTGCCCGCAAATACAAGACATCTGGATTGTGCGTTTACACATTTGACACTTACAGACAAAGTCTTTCATGCATATTCTCTTGGTAAACAGAGGATTGCGGACAGCATTGATATGCTTTGCATTGGACTTGGCCTCACAAGGAAGGAGCTAAAAAAGCAGCCCAGCCTCATTTCGATTATCAATACTTCTTCACCACTGAGGCTCGATGGTGTGATGATTCAGGGCATGCTGGAAATGATCCGTAACGGTCAATCCGTTTGTGTAACTCCTTTCACACTATCCGGTGCAATGGCTCCTGTGACACTGGCTGGTGCCTTGTCACTGCAAAACGCGGAAGCTCTTGCCACCCTAGCCTTCACACAAATGGCTGCTCCGGGATCTCCTGTGATTTATGGAGGATTTACCTCCAATGTTGATATGAAGTCGGGTGCTCCAGCTTTCGGAACTCCAGAACTCGCCAAATCTACATTAATCGGAGGACAATTGGCTCGCCGTTACGGACTGCCTTATCGTGCTTCAAATGTGAATGCCTCCAATACGGTCGATACACAAGCTGGTTATGAGTCGATGATGTCGCTCTGGCCGACCATACAAAGTCACTGCAATTTCGTCAAACATGCTGCAGGTTGGCTGGAAGGAGGACTTTGTGCTTCATTTGAAAAGGTAATCGTAGATGTTGAATTACTACAAATGATGTCCGCATTTTTGGACGGACTTTCTTTTTCAGCAGATGAAATGGCATTTGATGCAATTGCTGATGTAGGTCCCGGAGGACATTTTTTTGGTACGCAACATACATTGGAGAGATACGAAAACGCGTTTTATTCACCTATCCTTTCTGATTGGAACAACTTTGGTCAATGGACGGAAAACGGAAGTCTTGACACCGCTCAACGTGCCAACAAAATCTGGAAACAAGCACTGTCTGAATATAAAAAACCGCCCATGGATGATTCGACAATAGAGGAGTTAGAAGCCTTTGTCCTAAAACGGAAGGAGAAACCGGGGATTTCGATTCATTGAAAATAACTTTCCCACACGTAATATTTACACTGTTATACCTTCCGCAGGTCAGCATAAAAAACGGTGTTTTGGGGATACCAAAAATTATTACTTTTTTGTACTAAGCTGTTTTGAATTAATAAAGTTTCTTATTATGCTCCAAAAAAAGGTTGACAACTATATTTTTCTAAGTTAAGGTTTACGGTCTTCGGGTTTAGTACTTGGAAATTTTTTAAGATCTGATTGAATTTCTTAAATTATTGGGGATTATAGGCTAAGCTTAAATTAAATTCCGTGGAATGCTGCTGTATTTTCTGGTTCCGCAATTAAGGTTGAGGCATTAAAATGTTGAACAACTTGTTGCTCTTACAGTAAGTGTTTTGAGAAGATTATTGTGCTCTTCATAATTTTGGGTTGCTTATCACGGTTAAGTAGTTCATCTAACATTAAAAAAAGGAGTTGTTTTATGTCTCACGATATTAAAACATTTGAATTAGCAAATAGTTTACGGAAAAATATTTTTCGTTATGCAATAACTCTAGCAGTTGCCTTGACAACTTCTGCTGTCATAACGGCAACATCTTTTGCTGCCTGCGGTTCTTTGACAATGGCAGAAATGAATTGGGCTTCAGCTGAATTGATGGCTCAAGTCGACAAAATCATTCTTGAAAAAGGATATGGATGTGAGGTTGAACTTGTTCCTGGAGCAACAATGACAACCTTTGCGTCAATGAACGAAAAGGGATCACCTGATGTAGCAGCAGAGCAGTGGGCTAATGCTGTTAGAGACCCATTAGCAAAGGCTGTTGGTGAAGGTCGACTGCATGTTGTTAACGAAGGCCCTATTACTGGTCTAGGTGAAGGTTGGTGGATTCCACCTCACACTGCTAAAAAACATCCGGAGTTGAAGACGGCGCTGGACATTTTGAAACGTCCAGATCTTTTCCCAGATAAAGAGGATCCCTCTAAAGGAGCCTTTATTGGTTGTCCTGCAGGTTGGGGCTGTCAGTTAGCTAATGCAAATCTTTTCCGTGCCTTTGAGATGGAAAAGAAAGGCTGGGTTCTGGTTGATCCTGGTTCAGCAGCTGGTCTGGATGGATCAATGGCTAAGGCAGTTGAGAGAGGTGATAACTGGTTTGGGTATTACTGGTCCCCAACGGCTATGATTGGAAAGTACAACATGCTACCTGTAGATTTTGGAGTTCCTTACGCAGGTAGTGCAAACTGGGATGGCTGTATCGTTAAGCCTGAGCAGGAGTGTGCAAACCCTAAGCCTTCCTCTTGGACACACTCTGTAGTAAATACTGTAATAACGGATCGCTTCAATAAGGCCGGAGGACCCGCAGTTAAATACTTTAAAAAGCGTGTTTATCCAGGACCTGTTATGAATGGCATGCTGGTTTATATGGCAGACAATCAAGCTGGCGGTGCAGATGCAGCAATTGAATTTTTGGAGAAACATGAAAATGTTTGGACCAAGTGGGTTCCAAGTAGTGTAGCCTCAAAAGTAAAATCCTCCCTTTAATAAAATATTAACGGACCTGCCCTTTATATTGAACGGCAGGTCTGTTAATTCTTCTTACCAAAATTTCTTCGATGAGCTGGTTCGAAAAAATTCCGACAATGGAACGTCAGGAATTGCGTGATTTAAAAAAGTATATTGATATAAGTTTTAAGGATTTTTCACGAACATATGGTGATGGTATAGAGACCTTCTTTGATCCATTACTTTATTTTCTTGTATGGTTCGAAAAATTATTAATCAATGCACCCTGGCCGCTGATTATATTTGTAATTGCAGTGCTGGCATGGATCGGCTCCAGAAATATTTACGTAATAGCAGGTACAGTTTGTTCTTTTCTTTTAATCGGGTATTTCGGCATGTGGGAAGATACCATGTCAACACTTGCTATTATTTCAATTTGCACTTTGCTTTGTATCTCAATAGGGATACCAATTGGAATATTTATGGCCCGATCTGATCGTTTGCAGTCCGTGGTCAATCCTGTATTAGATGTAATGCAAACTATTCCTAGTTTTGTATATTTGATTCCTGTTGTAATGCTCCTTGGTATAGGAAAAGTGCCAGGGCTTATAGCAGTCTGTATTTATGCAATACCTCCTATTGTAAGGCTCACTAATCTTGGAATAAGACTCGTAGATAAAGAGGTATTAGAAGCCTCTGAATCTTTTGGTGCAAGCTACAGTCAGAAACTATTTGGTGTTCAAATTCCTTTGGCTTTGCCAAATATTTTTGCAGGTGTAAACCAAACCATAATGATGGCTTTGGCAATGGTGGTAATAGCTTCCATGATAGGCGTGAAAGGACTTGGAGTACCAGTACTTAGAGCTGTTTCAAATCAGTATCTAGCACTTGGCTTGTTGAATGGATTAGCCATAGTTGCTTTAGCTATAATATTTGACAGAATATCCCAATCATTTGGCAAACGATTGCAAAAACACTTGGAAAGCGAGCATGGCGTCTGAAACTAAAGTATCTATAAAGAATCTTTACAAGATCTTTGGGAAGGATCCTGTTGGCATGATCAAACATGTCCAGAATGGTACTACCAAGAAAGAACTTCTCGAAAAATATGGGGCTGTACTAGCACTAAATGATGTGAACATCGATATTCCAGCCAGGGGCATTCAGGTTATAATGGGACTATCTGGATCAGGGAAATCGACATTGATACGCCACGTCAATAGGCTCATAGAACCAACGTCTGGAGAAATTATTGTAGGGGACCAGAATATACTGGAAATGAGCAAGCTAGAGCTCCGTGAGTTTCGGAGACACACTGCCTCAATGGTTTTTCAGAAATTTGCGCTCTTGCCGCATCATACGATCGTGGACAATGTAAGTTACGGGCTAACTATTCAAAACGTCTCAAAACAGGAAGCAAAAGAAAGAAGTCAGAAATGGATCGACAGGGTTGGACTTGCAGGTTACGAAAACCATTATCCGAATCAACTTTCCGGAGGAATGCAACAACGTGTCGGCCTTGCGAGAGCACTGGCCACTGATGCTGAAATACTACTTATGGATGAAGCATTCTCTGCCCTAGACCCTTTAATCAGAACAGATATGCAGGACGTACTACTTGGTCTGCAGGAGGAACTTCATAAAACAATTCTCTTTATCACTCACGATCTTGATGAGGCACTAAGAATTGGAGAAAATATTGCCATTCTCCGTGATGGACTTGTAGTTCAAAAAGGAACACCACAGGAGATTATCTTAAATCCCGCAGATAAGTACGTAACCGATTTCATCAAGGACATTAATCGAGGCAGGGTGTTGCGTGTTTCCTCCATTATGGAAAGTACGAAATTAAAGAAGGGACTCGAGATCGATAAGAATATGGTTGTTGAAGATGCTCTCCAGATTATTTCTCAATCCGGGGATAGTAAGGCCATAGTTACTGAAGATGGAATAGTCATCGGTTCAGTTGGAATCAGCCGTATGATTGATGCTATTGTGCGACCAAAAGAAAATACAGGGGAAACCTCAAACTATCACTAACTCTTAATAATTTTGGAGATTTTTTAGGAGATCCCAAACTATCTTATCAATTAGTTAGTTTTAAAAGAATTGGAATTGCAGTTAAAGTATGCTTATTCCTTTGTATTTACTAGGAGAGACATATCTTAAAAATCACTTGTTGACCTCCAAGAGTGTACTTTCTTCCCAACATTCTTTCTTTGTTGATTCCTGGTGATCTTCAGTCCATGACTTCCGTTTTCCGCATTGAGAAAAATGAAGATACTCCCACTGTCAACCCTGTACAAGAACTGATAACATACGCTCATCAAAACACATCTATATTGCGTAAGCTTTGTATTTAAATATAATCGGAACTCGATATTCTTGTTTTAGTGATATCGGAACTAACTGTTCCGTTTTTACTTTAAGCTAAGCACCTGTTTAATTTGCAATCCCACTCAACTTATTTATCTGTTATTTTTCACTATTATTTAAGTATTAATATAATTTACTGGGTCTGAGATTGGCTGCATATGTATTTAACCCAAAATGCAGCTGATAAACGGAACCCTAAGTTCTTATTTAAATATATAATTTTGTTTTATATTGTAATATTAGATAGTTATATATTGGCATTGCGTGTGCAATTGGTTGCGTACAGAATTCTGATCTTGAGAATTCGATTTTCTCTCAACTATATTTGAACACAGCAGAATAATGGAAATACTAACTACAATATCAGACTCCTTAGAAAGCGACAGATTTATGGAACCATCGGATGATCTCCAGGAAAACATTAAACAAAATACTACCTGGTCAATGGAAATTTTACCCCATAATATTGCTGAAGTTTCGTTGATTCCTGAGTTTATTAATGAAATCTATATCACCATGATTCCTGGAGCAACCTGTTGGGAAACTATCGAGGCTGCTCAGCAGATTCAAGCGGTCGGGAAACAGGCTGTTCCACATATTGCCGCACGCAGTTTTACCGGAGCGGAAGACCTGGAAGAGTTTCTTTCAGGACTTGAAGCAGCAGGAATTGAGAGAGCCTTGCTGATCGGCGGCGGTCATTCAAAACCTACGGGAAGCATAAGTTGCGTCATGGATATGTTAAAAACAGGTTTATTTGCAAAATACGGAATAAACGCTTTTGACTTTGCCGGACATCCTGAGGGAAATCCGGATGACCCAAATTCAGCTGTCCATATGTTGGAAAAATTACGTTGGGCTGAAGAACAAGGTGCCTCTGCTCGTATTGTAACTCAATGGAGTCTCGATACCGAGTGTACCAATGCCTGGATTGACGGACTGCGGGAAAAAGGTGTTAACAATCCAATACACCTTGGGATCCCCGGTCCTTCCACCTTAAAAACACTTATGCGTTTTGCCAAGGTTTGCGGAGTGAAAGCTTCTACAACAGTATTGCGTAAACAGGGATTGAATCTCAGCAAATTAATGTTTGTCAATAAACCAGACAAAATCATTGAGGAACTGCGTGGTTACGATCAACTGCATCTTTTTCCTTTCGGAGGTATTGAAAGGTCTTCCGCATGGTTAACTGAATGGCAGACAAAAAGTTATATTTGATAACCTGTAAAAATCTTCAAGTCGTGACATTTCAGCAAAGATAGAAATTTAACGGATGTTATTTCACTAAGTACTAAAGATTCAGTAACCCAAAGCATGTCTCTTTCCTCAAAAGTACGTGAAGCACGAGTAGTTTTCACTCCATCCGGAAAGCGTGGTTATTTTCCGTTGGGCACTCCGGTTCTGCAGGCAGCCCAAATTCTGGGAGTGGACATCGATTCTGTTTGCGGTGGACGCGGTCTTTGCGGCCGCTGTCAAATAGTGCAGGCCACAGGTAATTTCCCCAAACACAAAATAAATTCTAAATCCGAAAACATCTCCGCACTGAGCGATACGGAAAAGGCTTACTCTAAACGTCCCAAAAAAAACCTCGAAAACGGCCGTCGACTCAGTTGCGCCACCACGATTTTAGCTGATTGTGTCATTGATGTTCCGGCAGACAGTCAGGTACATCAGCAGATTATCCGTAAAGATGCTGATGCCTTTGATATTGAAATCCTACCTCCGGTTCAACTGCATTACGTTGAGGTTTGGCAGCCTGACATGCACGATCCTTCAGGCGATTTACGGCGTTTACGTGAAGCCCTGGAGCGTGAGTGGCAGCTTAAAGACCTGCGTTTTGGTCCGGGGATGCTGCTTTCACTGCAAAAAGAATTAAGAGAAGGTGATTGGAAAGTTACTGTAGCAGTGGATTATCTGGGACAGGTAATTGCGGTATATCCAGGTTTTAGAGAATCTTTGTGCGGACTTGCCGTAGATATAGGATCAACCACAGTCGCGGCTCACCTCTGCAACCTGAGAACCGGAGAAGTACTGGCTTCTGCCGGAGTGATGAATCCGCAAATACGCTTTGGTGAAGATTTGATGAGCCGTGTTTCCTACGTGATGATGAACCCCGGAGGTGATCTTGAAATGACAAAAGTGATCCGCTCTGCTGTCAATGATCTTGCTTTAAATGTTACCAGCCAGGCCAAACGTGAATTAGACGAAGTTGTAGAAGTTGCATTTGTCGGGAATCCAATTATGCACCATCTGCTGTTGGGAATAAATCCGATAGAACTCGGTGGAGCTCCATTTGCGTTGGCCACCGATGAAAGTGTCAGAGTTAGAGCCAGGGATTTAAACTTAAAGCTGCACACCAACACCCGTTGTTACGTCTTACCCTGCATTGCGGGACATGTTGGCGCAGACACGGCAGGTATGATTTTATCGGAAGCCCCGCATCACCGTGAAGCCATGACCCTGTTGGTTGATATCGGTACCAACGCCGAAATTGTTTTAGGCAATAATCAGCGTCTTTTGGCCGCATCAAGTCCAACAGGCCCAGCTTTTGAAGGTGCGCAAATTTCATCCGGACAGAGGGCTGCACCGGGAGCAATTGAACGTGTACGGATTGACCGTAAAACTCTGGAGCCTCGTTTCCAGGTCATCGGTTCCGAATTATGGTCGAACGATCCCGGCTTTTCAAAAGACACAAAGGGAATTGGAGTAACTGGAATTTGCGGTTCAGGAATCATCGAGGTGATTGCGGAAATGTATTTAGCTGGAATTCTCAGTCAAGATGGTGTTATAAATGGTAATTTAGCAGCAAAGAGCAAACATATAATTGCTGACGGACGCACCTTTTCCTATGTTTTGTCTAATGGGCAACACATAATTCATGTTACTCAAAATGATATCAGAGCAGTTCAGTTAGCTAAGGCGGCACTTTATGCAGGAATACGTCTGCTGATGGAACGCATGGAAATTGAAACTGTTGACCGAATCCGTCTGGCCGGAGCGTTCGGCAGTCATATTGACGTCAAATACGCAACGGTGCTGGGCTTGATTCCGGATTGTGATTTGAAACAAGTAAGTTCCGCGGGAAATTCCGCTGGTACGGGCGCGAGAATCGCACTGCTGAATTATGAGTCACGACAAGAAATTGAAGAAGTCGTACGCCAGGTAGAAAAAGTGGAAACTGCCGTTGAAGCAAAATTTCAGGAACATTTTGTTCAGGCCATGGCATTTCCGCACAAAGTCGATTCCTTCCCAAATTTAGCAAAAGTCATTGAACTTCCTGCTGAAATAGACATGCAAAATCATGCAAGTTCAATTCAACAACGTAAAATACGTCGACGAAGAACAAGCAACAAAGCCTTGTAAACGCTCTTAGGAGAACAATAATGGCACTAAATTCAGCACAACGCATGGGTGGCAGAAATGCCCGGAAAGCTAAAAGGTCGGCTGCTCTGCCGGATAATATGAAACCTGTCAGGCCGGGACAGGATAGTGGACTCTTTAAGCCTTTGAAAGAAGGTGATTTGCCGAAGATACACGAAGCAGTTCTGGAGGTTCTGGAAACAATTGGTATGGAGAAAGCAATTCCTTCATGTATTGAAGCTTGCACCGCGGTAGGCTGCACTGTTTCAGCAGAAGGCCGGCTGCTATTTCCACGTTCAGTTATCAAAGATAGTTTAGCAAAAGCCGGACGTGACATCACGCTTTACGGAGCATCCCCGGAACACGATATCCAGTTGAGCGGCAACAAAGTTCATTTCGGTACTGCTGGAGCTGCGGTTCACATACTTGACCCAACCAACCGCGAATACCGCGAATCCACCTCCGCTGATCTTTTTGACATTGCTCGAATCTGTGATACTTTAGAACATATCCATTTTTTTCAAAGATCGATCGTTTGCAGAGACTTAGAAGATGTACGTGAAATGGATTTTAACACTTGTTACGCTTCTATTTCGGGGACGAAGAAACATGTAGGCACAAGTTTTTCTTTTCCGGATAATGTGGATGAAGCCTTACGAATGCTGCATCTAATAGCAGGCAGCGAAAAAGCTTGGAGGGAGAGACCGTTTGTGAGCATGTCAGTTTGTCATGTTGTTCCTCCTTTGAAATTTGCCGAAGACGCCAGTGCATGTCTGGAGGCCGGGGTAAGAGGAGGGATGCCTGTTTTACTGCTTTCAGCTGGACAGGCCGGTGCAACTTCACCAGCAACTCTGGCTCGTTGTGTTGTGCAGTCTGTGGCAGAAGTTTTAGCGGGACTGGTGTATGTGAATGCAATCAAGGAAGGTGCACCCGCGATTTTTGGGACATGGCCATTTGTCTCAGATCTACGCACGGGCTCCATGAGTGGAGGCAGCGGAGAACAAGCCGTCCTGATGGCTGCATGTGGACAAATGGCACAGTTCTACAATTTACCTTCCGGAATTGCCGCAGGTATGACAGATTCAAAAATTCCAGATGCTCAGTCCGGATATGAAAAGGGCTATACTGTTTCATTGGCTGGACACTCCGGAGCAAATCTTATTTATGAATCGGCAGGAATGCATGCCAGTTTGCTGGGTTGTTGTCTTGAAAGTTACGTAATTGATAACGATATGCTGGGCGCGATAAACCGCACAGTCAGAGGCATAGAAGTCAGCGCTGAAACTCTGTCACTTGAACCGATACGTGATGTTTGTCTTGACGGTCCTGGTCATTATCTAGGACATGAGCAAACCTTGAGTAGAATGCAATCGGATTATCTTTACCCTCTTGTTGGTGATCGTGAAAATATTAATAACTGGATTGAACAAGGCTCAACAGATGTAATTCAGCGTGCACACATAAAAGTTAAAGAAATTCTGGAAAATCACTTTCCAAAAAACTGGAGTGAAGAAACTGATCAGATAATCAGAGAACAATTTCCAGTAAGAATACCAAGAAACAGAATGCAACCCAGGAATATTTCATGAAGACACACGCAAGAGTAGTAATCATCGGAGGTGGAGCAATGGGTGTAGGCTTGTTGTATCACTTGACTAAAGAAGGCTGGAACGATGTGATGCTAGTCGAAAAAGGTGAGTTGACTTCCGGATCAACCTGGCATGCCGCCGGTTTGATACCGCATTTCATCGGTTCATTGAGCATGGCAAAAATTCATTACTACGGCTCGGAACTATACAAAACCCTGGAAGAAGAAACAGGACAGTCCACCGGCTGGCACGGCTGCGGTGCGATACGTCTGGCAGTCAATCAGGATCAAGTCGATTGGTTTCATTATGTGAAAGGTGTTTTGGATCAAGTCGGCGCGGAGTGTCATTTGCTGGGACCTGAAGAAATCAGAGAGGTACACCCGCTCTTGAACACAGACGGTGTTTTGATGGGAGCCTATACCACCGGTGACGGACACACAGATCCGAGTGGTGTGACTCATGCTATGGCGATCGGCGCCAAAATTGGGGGTGCGGAAATTATTCGCAATAACAGGGTTACAGACATCAACGCTTTGCCTTCCGGGGAATGGGAAGTAGTTACGGAACAAGGTAATATCGTTTGTGAACATCTCGTCAACGCGGCTGGTTCTTTTTGCTCTCAAGTCTCAGAAATGGTCGGCCTCAAATTACCGATGGTCAACATGGTTCACCAATATTTGGTTACGGAAAGCATACCGGAAGTAGCAGCACTCAAAGCGGAACTTCCTGTTGTACGTGACCCCCGCGCATCCTGTTATTACAGACAGGAGCAAAGCGGATTGATTATTGGACCTTACGAAATGCAGGCCGAAGCATGGGGGCTTGAAGGAATCGACTGGGGTTTTGATAATGCGCTTTTGCCTCCGGATCTGGAACGGCTCGAACCGCACCTGCATTTGGCCGCAAAGAGTCTACCGGTTTTTGAAACAGCCGGAATTAAAAAAGTCGTCAGCGGCCCAATCACCCACACTCCGGATGGAAACTTCCTGCTCGGCCCTGCTCCAGGATTACGCAATCACTGGATGTGCTGTGCGGCCAGTATTGGAATCACTCAGGGTCCGGGTTGCGGTAAATACCTGGCGCAATGGATGGTACACGGTCAAACCGAAATCAATGTGCGAGAAATGGATCCGCGACGTTACGGAGATTGGGCCAACGGTAAATACAGTCTCGACAAATCAATTGACGAATATGAGCACATGTACGCCACACATTATCCCGGTGAATTCAGGGAGGCGGGGCGTCCGGTACACGTGACGCCGATTTATGAAAAACTAAAATCGCAGGGTGCTGTTTTCGCAGAAACTTTCGGTTGGGAACGTGCCAAGTGGTTTGACACAAAAGCCGAAGGCGAGCAATACAGTTTTAGGCGTAACAACTCATTTGAAGCCGTAGCGGAAGAATGCAGGGCAGTGCGTGAAAGGGTGGGTCTGCTCGATTTGTCATGTTTTGCTAAATATGAAATTTCCGGAGAAGACGCAGAGGTTTTTCTGAAGCGGATTTGCGCTAACCGTCTGCCTAAACGTGACGCCGAAAGTTCTGAAGGAGGCGGAGTAGCCTTGGTTCATTTGCTCACAGAGCTAGGCGGTATCGAGTGTGAAGCTACCATCACACGTTTAGAGCAAAACTTATTTTACCTGCTCTCCGCCGCAGTCGCAGAATTACACGATTATGACTGGCTGAATCAACATCTTTTGCCTAATGAAAAGGTCTCCATCCGTAACATCAGCAATGACTATGGAGTCTTGGTGCTTTCCGGCCCGAGGTCGCGGGACGTTCTGGCCAAACTGACTGATTCTGATTTAAGCAATGAAGCTTTCCGCTGGATGCGCGCAAAAACTATCAAAGTTTCCGGAATTCCCGTACGGGCACTGCGAGTTTCTTATGTGGGTGAACTTGGCTGGGAACTGCACCATCCTATAGAAAATATGGAAGCGCTTTACGATTCTTTGATGGAGGCCGGTGCTGAGTACGGAATTGCCAATTTCGGAACCTATGCAATGAATTCACTCCGTATGGAAAAAGCCTACAAGGGCTGGGGCAGCGAACTCACTACCGAAATCACGCCTATAGAAGCAGGCTTGGAGCGCTTCGTAGATTTCAGCAAATCCTTCCTCGGACGCGAAGCCGCGCTTTCCCGCAAATTACTCGGTGTTAACACAAAACTGGTTTATGTTTCAGTCAAAACCTCCGATTCAGATTGTCTAGGCAACGAACCCGTTTTGGGTCCAGAATCCACGGTGTCTGGCGGGAATATTATCGGCGTAACTACCGGCGGTGCATACGGGCATACCGTCGGTCAGAGCCTGGCCTTCGCTTACGTTCAACCTCAATATACCGAACCTGGCACTAAATTCGATATTCGAATTCTTGGCAAAAACTGCCCTGCAACGGTCCTCAAGGATGCCGTTTATGACCCTGATAATTTACGCTTGCGCGATTTGTAATTTTAGGTGTTGTGTTTGAAGCAAATCTGATCAGCTTTCACTAATAGCGTTAAGAACCCTGAATGCTGATGATATTGCATGATTTTACAAAATAATTTATGAGCACGAAAAACCTGGAAGGCGGTTGCCTATGTGGATCCATAAGATACCGAGTTTCAGCCACCCCCTTTGCTGCTGAATATTGCCATTGCAGCATGTGTCACAAAAGTTCTGGTGCACCGGTCGTCAGTTGGATGGACTTCCAGACCGAGCAATTGAGCTGGACAAAAGGAAAACCATTAGAATATAAGTCTTCAGAAAATGTCCGGCGAGGATTTTGTGCCGCCTGCGGATCTTCTCTAAGCTTTCGCGATCTAGGACATCCGGAATATATTACGCTGGCTATTGCTTCGCTTGATGACCCCAATTTGGTAAAACCAACTTATCACATTTACACCGCCAGCCAGTTAAAATGGCTGAAAATTGATGATGCCTGTAAAAGATTTACTGCCGGTCCTGAAAAATCATCGAACTAAATGACGCAGAAAACTGAACAGGTTTTCCAAAACTGTTTTATATTACTTGTTTCAGGATTTGTAGCTTCGACAGAATAACTTATTTATACTTTTCGTAAGTAAGTCAGGTTTATTGTTTTACTTTAGCTAACTGTTCATCCAGAAAACCATCCAGACTCGCCGCCACCTGAGCGCCTACCAGAATAACTACCCAGGAAATAAAGACCCAAACGAAAAGCAGCGGTATAATGGCAAGAGCACCGTAAATATCTTTATAAACCGGGAAATGGATGAAATAAAAGGCAAAAGCGGATTTGGAAATCTCAAACAAAACTGAGGCGATCATTGCTCCGCTTAGAGCACTCCAGAAATGAACGCGGGTGTGTGGTACCAGCAAATAAATCAGCAGGAATGACGAAAAGGATCCTAGATAAGGAAGAAATGCTAAAAATAACTTGCGGACGGCAAGCTGGGTATTTTCTTCAAAACCGGTTAAAGAGAACAGGTAAGAAGTAGTCAGCAGGCTGGTTCCGATCAAAACAGGCCCTAGCGTCAGTACCACTCCGTATATCGAAAAGGAGAATAGTTGGCGACGGTTTTTGCGCACTCGCCAAATGTGATTCAATGTGTGGTCTATCGAAGAAATCAGCAGCAAGGCCACCAGAAAGAGGGCTACAAGACCTAACGATGTCATATTGGTTGCATTTTCCACAAATCGAATGAGATAGCCCTGAATCGATTCTCCCAGAGTAGGCACAAAATTCTTAAAGACAAATGATTCAACTTCACCTCGCCATTCCTGAAAAACAGGAAATAGAGAAAAGACAGAAAATAAGACCGCAAGCAGCGGTACGATCGAAAGAAGGGTGACAAATGAAAGATATCCGGAGTAGACTATGATCCTGTCTTCTTTAAAACGCTTGAAAAGATAGTTGAGATATTTTTTGATTATTTCAAATGTTGAAGACCAGTCTTTAATCATTTGCT
>Ga0208959_1000013_pt1 | contig 41302 bp, 43 predicted proteins | sample AOAMet2_C27A4_80_2_FD_188077 | JGI IMG/M metagenome (GOLD analysis project Ga0208959, IMG submission 188077) | Ammonia-oxidizing marine microbial communities from Monterey Bay, California, USA - C0912_C27A4_80 (SPAdes) | ecosystem: Environmental > Aquatic > Marine > Intertidal zone | place... | reverse complement strand
CGTCTCAAGCATGCAGCAATCTCAAAAATCGAAGTCGAGCGCACAGCCAAAAAAACCAAAGTAAATATTTTCTCTGCGCGGCCTGGAATTATCATAGGCCGAAAAGGTGATGAAGTTGAGCGCTTAAAGCAAGAGCTCAGCAAACGCACCCCGCATGATGTGGTAATAAACATTAAGGAAATCAAGCGTCCAGAAATTGATGCGACTTTGATTGCTGAAAACATCGCCAGTCAGCTAGAGCGTAGAATTGCCTACAGACGCGCAGTCAAACGTTCAATACAGGCAGCAATGCGGATGAATATCGCAGGTTGCAAAGTCATGGTCGGCGGCCGCTTGAACGGTGCTGAAATAGCACGCTCCGAGTGGGTCCGTGAAGGACAGGTGAGGCTTCATACTTTACGTGTTGATATTGATTACGGTGTCGCTGAAGCAAATACAACCTATGGCATTATTGGAGTTAAGGTCTGGGTTTATCGTGGGGAAGATTACGGGAAATCCCGCGGAAGACGATCACAGAGTTAGAGAGTTATAGCCATGTTAATGCCAAAAAAGACAAAGTTTCGTAAACAGATGCGCGGCCGAATGCAAGGAGACGCGCAAACTGGAAATAACATTAGTTTCGGCTCAATAGGCCTGCAGGCAATTGGTCGTGGATACGTTACCACACGACAGATTGAAGCAGCTCGACGAGTTATTACAAGAACATTAAAACGTGGTGGAAAAACATGGATTAGAGTTTTTCCGGATAAACCCGTAACCAAGCGACCTGCCGAGACCCGTATGGGAAAAGGAAAAGGTGCGGTTGATACCTGGGTGGCAACTATACATCCTGGACGTGTTCTTTATGAAATTGATGGTGTACCTGAAGTAGTTGCTTATGAAGCATTACGATTGGCTGCATACAAATTGTCCATTAAAACAAAAATCATTAAAAGAGCTGCTGTATTATGAAGGCTTCTGAATTACGAGCTCTACCAGTCAATGAACTGGAAGCAAAAATGACCGACCTTAAAGAAGAATACCTGCGATTGCGCTGTGGGCACGTTTCACGGCAGTTAGCGGACGTTATTATGATCAAAAAAACACGTCGAAATATAGCCCGCTTGAATACAGTGTTGACTGAAATACAGGCACAACAATCACAAGTGGAAGGCTAAAATGAGCAAACTGAAGTTGCAGAGTGGAATTGTTGTCAGTAACAATATGGACAAGTCCATTGTCGTTAAGATTGAGAGAAAGATCAAACATCCTATTTACAAAAAAACCATCAAACGTTCAAAGAAATACGTTGCTCATGATGAGAATAATGAATGCCAAATTGGTGATTTAGTTCAAATTGCCGAGTGCAGACCCTTGAGCAAACGTAAGCGTTACAGATTATATAAACGGGCATAATGATACAAACACAAAGCATTATGGGAGTTGCTGATAACTCCGGAGCAAAAAGAATAATGTGCATCAAGGTTCTTGGCGGATCTAAGAGACGTTATGCACGGGTAGGTGATATCATTGTTGCATCCATCAAGGATTGTCTCCCTCATTCGAAGGTTAAATCCGGAGATGTTGTCAGAGCGGTAGTAGTCCGCACAAAAAAAGAATTTCGTCGTACAGACGGCAGTTACATTAAATTTGATGAAAATTCTGCTGTTTTAATTGACGCTAAACGTGAGCCTGTTGGAACACGCATTTTCGGTCCAGTAGCAAGAGAACTGCGTGCCGGGAAATATATGCGTATCCTTTCACTTGCCCCGGAAGTATTGTAGAGTTAAGAAATGAAAACTAACCAGCGAAAAAAAAGAAGACCCACAATTCGACGCGAAGACACCGTGATGGTTATTTCCGGAAAAGAAAAAGGACGTACCGGACGTGTAATAACTGTTGATTGGAAGCGTGAGCGTTTACTGATTGAAGGTGTGAACATGGTAACACGTCACACTAAACCAAATGCTGCAAATCAGCAGGGTGGTTTGGTTAAAACGGAATCACCTGTTCATTATTCCAACGTTCAACTTTTTAACCCTACTTTGAACAGAGGCGTGCGCGTTAAAATACAAACCAGTGACGCAGGTGTGAAAAATCGGGTCTGTGTAAAATCAGGAGAGGTAATAGGATAATGGCAGATAGTCACTTGTTGCAGACCTACAATTCAGAGGTAGTGCCACAGCTTCAAAAGAAGTTTAATTACAAAAATACACATCAAATTCCAGCCATCAGGAAAGTCACCTTAAACATAGGCCTTGGTGAAGCTGTACAGAATCCAAAAGTAGTCGAAGCAGCCAGCAAACAGTTGGCCTTGATTGCCGGGCAAAAACCCGTGATTACACGGGCGAAAAAGTCTATTGCCGGATTCAAGTTGCGTGAAGGCATGCCTATCGGTTGCATGGTTACTTTACGTAATCAGCAAATGTGGAATTTTCTTGATAAATTGCTTCACGTCGCTATGCCGCGTATTCGTGATTTTCGAGGAATTTCACCGAAAGCATTTGACGGTGCAGGTAACTACACCATAGGTATTAAGGAACAGTTGATTTTTCCTGAAATTGAATTTGATGATGTGGATCATGTCCGTGGAATGAATATTTCAATCGAGACCTCTGCTCCTAGTGATGAAGAGAGTCTTGCAATGTTGCAGGACTTGGGATTCCCTTTTAGAAAATAGATCTAATGGCAAAAAAATCAATGATCGCCAAAAGCGAACGTACCCAAAAATTTAAAGTGCGTCAATACAGCAGATGCGGATATTGTGGACGACCTCGTGGTTATTTGAGAAAGTTCGGTATGTGCAGAATTTGTTTTCGCAAAAACGCTAACTCTGGGCTTTTGCCCGGAGTCACAAAGGCCAGTTGGTAATAATAAATAAAGACTCTCAATAAAGTTGTGTTATGTCAATGAGTGACCCTGTTGCGGATTTATTAACACGCATCCGCAATGCGAATATGAGGAATAAAGATAGTCTGGAACTGTTATCTTCCAGAATGAAACTGAACATCGTCAAAGTCTTGAAAGATGAAGGTTTCATTACAAACTGGGAGTTGGATGAAAAAGGTAAATTCCCTCAGCTCCGGATCTGGTTAAAGTACGTGGATGATTTACCGGTAATCCGTGAAATTAAACGTGTCAGCAAGCCAGGATTACGCCTCTACACAAAAGGTAAAGATTGCAAACCTGTTTTAAACGGACAGGGAATTTCGATCCTTTCTACTTCAAAAGGGATTTTGAGCGATCGACAATGCCGAAACGATAATATCGGCGGTGAAGTGCTTTGCACTGTCTGCTAGTCTGGATTCAAAGAGAATAAAGAATGTCAAGAATTGGTAAAAGACCCATCAAAGTGACTCAGGGAGTTGAAGTTTCCTTTAAGGAACGTCAGCTTTCAGTGAAGGGGCCTAAAGGAGAACTGGAACTCACAGCTCATCCTGCAATCGAATTAAAAATCGATGATGAAAACATCTATGTTAGCCCTGCTGACCAGAATGGACCGATGACACCCATGCTTGGGACAACCTGGGCTTTGATCACAAATATGATTAATGGTGTCACTGAGGGGTTTCAAAAACAGTTAAACCTCGTCGGTGTCGGTTATAAAGCGGCAGTCAGTCAAAAAATTATAGAGCTGAATTTAGGTTATTCACATCCTATCAAATACACTCTGCCTGAAGGTATAAAAGCGACAGTTAGCGCGAATACCAAAATTATACTTGAGAGTTCAGATAAACAACTTTTAGGACAGGTAAGTGCCGAGATACAAAAGTTCAGACCACCAGAACCCTACAAAGGAAAAGGGATTTTATTTGAAGGTGAACCAATTAAGCGTAAAGCCGGAAAAAGCGGCAAAACATAATACTTAAGTCATAGTTCAATATGGAAAATGCGGCAAAACGTCTGAAGGGTAGACTAACCAGACACAGACGCCTTAGAAAAAAAATCTCCGGGACAGAACTACGCCCAAGACTGGCAGTTTTCAGATCTGCAATGCATATTTATGTTCAGGCAGTTGACGATATTGCAGGGAGAACAATTGCTGCTTCTTCAACTGCAGTGATTAAAAAGTCCCTGAAAAAGACCTATACAGGAAACAAAGACGCTGCCAAAGCAGTTGGTGCTGACGTGGCAAAGAAACTTTTAGATAAATCAATTTCATCAGTTGTCTTTGACCGCGGTGGTTTTGTTTATCATGGACGTGTACAGGCCTTAGCTGAAGGTGCTAGGGAAGCTGGCTTAAAGTTCTGAAAACCGGTAAAGCTGAATAAATGGTAAAATAGTGGCAGAAAAACATTCAGAAAAAAACGAGTTAATCGAAAAAGTTATTAGAGTAAACCGTGTAGCCAAAGTGGTGAAAGGTGGACGTCGTTTTAGCTTTAGTGCCTTGATTGTTGTCGGAGACGGCCGTGGTCAGGTTGGTCTGGGTCTTGGAAAGGCTAACGAAGTTGTGGAAGCAATTCGTAAAGCTGTTGAACAGGCTTCGGCGAGCATGAAGAAAATTCACGTGGAGGGCACATCAATTCCTCATCTGGCCGTTGGTAGATTTGGATCCGGAAAGGTTTTAATGAAACCTGCGGAAAAAGGTCATGGAATTATTGCCGCAGGAGCAGTTAGAGCAGTCATGGAAGCCGCAGGTATTATGGACATCAGCGTAAAGTGCTTAGGTTCAAGGAATCCTAACAACCTGGTACGCTCAACTCTTGAGGGTTTGTACAATCTTAGAAGTAATGAATGGATTGCACGCGCAAGAGGCAAAGACATCGAATATTTAAGCCAACAGTAAACATGAGCAAGAAAATAAAAGTAACACAGATTCGTAGTCGAATAGGTGCGAAAAAAAATCAAATAGCCTGTCTGAGCGGATTAGGATTAAGGAAAATAAACAGCTCTTCGGTGCTGGATAATTCTCCGGAAGTACGAGGCATGATAAGTAAAGTAAATCATCTTGTCCGGATTGAGACAGCAGTTTAAATAACAACGGTATTACCATGTATCTCCACGATCTTGAATCAACTAAAGACAAGCCGCGTAAACGTGTAGGCAGAGGCCCCGGAAGCGGAAGCGGAAAGAACTGCGGACGCGGTCAAAACGGTGCTAAATCACGTTCCGGTTACAAACAGAAAAGAGGTTTCGAGGGTGGACAGACACCTCTTAACCGAAGACTGCCTAAGTTTGGCTTTACAAGTCCAAACAAAGTATATGCTCAACTGATTAATCTGCAAAACCTTGAAGACGCAGACAGTGTGGAGACAGGAATCAGCCTTGACAAAAACAAACTGAAAGAATTAGGTTTTATCAAAAAAGCAGATAAGCCGGTAAAACTTCTAGGCAACGGCAGCTTGAGTAAGAAAATAACTATTGAAGTAGACATGGTTAGTGTCAGTGCAGCTGAAGCTGTTACAAAGGCCGGTGGAGAAGTAGTTACGATAGGTTCAGGACGTCTTTGATGTTAAACATTATTCAGAACATTTTTCGGATTGAAGAACTAAGACAACGCATTTTCTTCACTCTTTTCATGCTTTTCATTTTCCGTCTGGGTGCGCATATTCCGACACCTGGTATTGACGGAGCAGCATTGACGGCATTTTTTGAAGCGCAACAAGGTTCAATTTTACGTTTCTTCGATATGTTCACTGGAGGAGCACTGGCGCGCTTAACGGTTTTCGCACTGGGTGTGATGCCTTATATCAGTGCTTCAATTATTATTCAACTACTGACTGCAGTATTTCCATATCTTGAAAGATTATCAAAAGAGGGCGATGCGGGTCGTAAAAAGATTACCGGATATACGAGATACGGTACAATAGTTCTCAGCATTGTACAGGGCTTTGCCATTGCGGTAGGACTTGAGAGCATGGCTGCTCCAGGTGGACAACCGATCGTGATTTCAACCTTGAGTCCCTGGGCATTTAGGGCTCTGACTGTCATCACTTTAACTGCAGGAACAGCGTTCTTGATGTGGGTTGGTGAGCAGATAAGTGAACGTGGAATCGGGAACGGTATCTCGCTCTTGATTTTCGCAGGAATTGTAGTTGGCATTCCAGGCGCAATCATCAATTCGATTCGACTGGTTCAGGATAATGTCTTGTCACCGCTGGTACTGGTGATAGTCGGATTATTGATGGTAGTAGTCATCTTTTTGGTTATTTTCGCAGAAACGGCATATAGAAAAATACCGGTACAATACGCAAAACGAATGCAGGGTAATCGGATGTTCGGAGGTCAGTCTTCACATCTCCCTTTGAAAATTAATACTGCAGGTGTAATACCACCTATTTTCGCATCATCGATACTTGCTTTTCCCGCGACAATCACAGGTTTTATTGCAATCCCGTGGGTCCAGGCAATCGGCAGTCAGTTACTGCCTGGCAGGATGTTATATAATTTTTTGTTTGCCCTGATGATCTTTTTCTTTGCTTTCTTTTATACGGCAATTACATTTAACCCCGTTAAAATTGCAGAAGAAATGAAGAAACACGGAGGATACATTCCGGGGATACGTCCCGGTAAGAAAACGGCAGAATATGTGAATTTAGTTCTTTCACGCTTAACTTTTGGTGGGGCAACTTACCTGGCCGTTGTCTGTCTTTTCCCGTACATCCTCTTTGACCTTTTTGACATCCCTTTCTACTTTGGAGGGACAGCGCTTTTAATCGTGGTTGGGGTAGGGTTAGACCTGGTTAATCAAATCGAAGCCTTCCTATTAAATCAGAACTATGACGGCTTTATGAAAAAAACAAAACGGCGCCAGTTAAAATCCGGTGCAATGCGACTATGATGCGATCAAAAAAATTATCATGAAAGTACGTTCGTCTGTAAAAAGAATCTGTGACAAGTGCAGAATCATTAAAAGAAAAGGGGTCTTGCGGGTAATCTGTGAGAACCCAAAACATAAACAGCGTCAAGGATAAGAAGGAGCTGGATGGCAAGAATTTCCGGTATTGACTTACCAAATGCTAAAAGAGTGGAAATTGGACTAACCTACATCTACGGCGTAGGCAGAAAACTTTCCAACGACATTTTAGTCAAAGCGAAGATTGATAAGAATCTGCGTGTACGTGATCTAAATGACGATCAGGTAAATCAGATTCGTACAATTATAGAAAAAGAATACCAGGTTGAAGGTGATCTTCGACGGGACATTAGTTTGAACATCAAACGTCTAATGGATTTAGGCAACTACCGTGGATTACGGCACCGTAAACATATGCCGGTCAGAGGTCAACGGACTAAGACCAATGCAAGGACAAGAAAAGGTCCGCGAAGATTAGCAGTCAGCAAGAAAAAATAATTCATCCTAAACACTGAAAAGAGCCTTATCTGATGGCACAGGCAAAAAAGAAAAAAGAAAAAAGAATCGTTGAACAGGGTCGCGTTTATATCAAGGCTACGTTTAACAACACAATCGTGACTATAACTGATACCCAAGGCAATGTAATCGGCTGGTCGAGTACAGGTGCCCACGGCTTTAAAGGGTCACGCAAAAGCACACCGTTTGCGGCAAGAGTCGCTGCGGATGATGCTCTCAAAAAGGCAGTAGACAGTGGCATGAAAAGTGTCGATGTTTTTGTCAAAGGACCAGGTTCGGGACGTGAATCAGCACTTCGTGCAATCTCAGCATTAGAAGATATGCATATCACGTCAATTAACGATATCACACCGGTTCCTCATAACGGGTGCCGACCTCCAAAACAACGGCGGATCTGATAAAATGTCATGAATCACAAAACTGTGCGGATGATAATCTCTCCTAAGCAGTTTTGTTTTTTTGGTTGATAAACACCGGAAAACTATACTGGAATGCAGATGTCTGAAATAAATGAAACATTAGAAACAGCAGATACGGAGGCAGAAACTGTCGCCCCGGAAGATAATATATCCGCTGATACAAAGTTAGATACAGAGGCTGAAGAAGGCGTTGCTGAAGAAAATCCCTTCTTTGCGAAAAATTGGATGTCAATTGCAAAACCGACTAAACTGCAGTTTGAGCCCGAAAGCTTAAAAGCAGATTACGGGAAGTTTACAATTGATCCTTTGGAGCCTGGATTCGGAATGACGATTGGTCATTCTTTAAGACGTGTACTCCTTTCTTCAATTCGTGGATCAGCAGTTTTTGCTGTGCAGATTGATGGTGTTACCCACGAGTTCAGCAACATCCCCGGAATTGTTGAGGACATGGTTCAAGTAATCCTCAATATTAAGGAACTGCAAATTGAGCAATTTGTTGATGAAGTTGTTGAACTTGAACTCATCGGAGAAGGGCCTTGCGTTATAAAAGCGGGTGACATTTCAACTTTTGGGAAAGCAGAAATTTTGAACCCTGATCTGATATTAGCAACTTTACAAAAAGGTGCGACTGTCAGCATGACGATGTTTTCCCGCTTCAACAAAGGTTATGTAACTTCAGAAGAGAATCAGCAGGAAGAATTACCGGTAGGAACAATCTATCTAGATTCAAATCACTCGCCTGTTACCCGGATCAACTACGAAATCGAAAACTCACGCGTTGACAAAAAGACTGACTACGATCGTTTGAATTTTGAATTGTGGACTAATGGTTCAGTAAAACCGACAGACAGTTTAGCCTATGCGGCAAAAATCATTAAAGAGCACATGGACGTGTTTATTAACTTTGATGAAAGCAAAATTAAGGATGAACCTGAAGTTGAAGTAGAAGACGAACCTTTGAATGAAAACTTATACCGCAGTGTAAGTGAGCTTGAGTTGTCAGTACGTTCCATCAACTGCCTGCAGAACGCCAAAATAGAAACCATTGGTGACCTTGTCCAGAAGAGTGAACAGGAAATGCTCAAAACTAAAAATTTTGGTCGGAAGTCCCTGAATGAAATTAAAGTAATCCTGACAGATATGGGATTGTCGCTGGGCACTTCCTTGGATAATTTTGATCCAATGAATAATCCTCACGACAAATAATTAGGAAATAAATATAAGATGCGACATTTAAAAGCAGGAAACCGTTTAGGAGTAACTACGGCGCATCGCCGTGCCATGATGCGAAACATGGTCACGTCTATTCTGGAAAACGGCCAAGTAACATGTACATTGGCGAGAGCAAAAGCAGTCCGCAAACCGCTTGAAAAAATGATAAGCTGGGGCAAACAGGGTGATCTGCATGCACGGCGTCAGGCATTGCGTTTTGTGAAAAGCAAAGAAGCAATGTCACAACTCTTCGAAGATTTGGCAGAACGTTACAAGGATCGTCAAGGTGGTTATTGCAGGATTATTAAATTAGGTAAAAACAGGCTTGGTGATAACTCTGAAATGGCGATTGTGCAGCTGCTCGGCAGTGAAGCAGATCAGTTGAGTTCGTTGAAATCCAAATCCTCAAAAAAGAAACAACCGAAGAAAAAAGACAGTACGGTGTTGAAAGAGGTCAGTGAAGAAGTTCAGACTGAAGCTTCTCCGGAAAAAACTGAGTCAGAAACTCCGCTCGAAAAAGCTGCAATTGCACCGGAGCAAAGTGCGGCAAAAGTTGAAGAGGCAAAAGAAAAAACTGAAGTAGAAGCGGCTCCAGTACAAAAAGAGGTTGCTGAAGAAACTGCTGAGACTGCCGAAATTAAGGCTGAGGAAGTTCCGGCTGAAGCCGAAGTTGCTTCTGAAGATGTAAAAGCAGAGACTAAGGCAGAAACTACTCCTGCACAAAATGAAACAGAGCCTGCAGCGGAACAAGCTGTCCCTGAAGAATCTGCTTCAGAAAAAAAAGCTGACTGAAATAATTTAATACCCACCCTGCTAAAGGCTTCTTATTCAAAGGAGCTTTTTTCCTACCAATCACCATTCTTTCAAATTACTGCTAATGCCCTCCAATGCTGTCGCAATCTCACCTTCTCAAGAAAAAAAGCGAATTTATCTGGAGACGTTGGGTTGTGCTAAAAACCGTGTTGATTCTGAAATCATGCTGGCGAGTCTGCAAACTCACGGCTATGAGTTGACACTGAAACCGGAAGTAGCAGAAGTCATCATTGTCAATACCTGTGCGTTTTTGACAGAGGCTAGCGAGGAATCCATCAACAGGATTCTTGATCTCAGTGATTTCAAAAGCAAAGGAAACTGTGAAAAACTGGTCGCAACAGGTTGTTTGACTCAGCGTTATCAAGACAGCCTTGCGAAACAGATTCCGGAGCTTGATGGTTTGCTTGGTTCAAACGGGTTTGAACGGATTCCGGAGCTCGTACATACGATGTACGAAGATTCCGGACAGTCACAATTAAATCTTCAGCAAAAACCCCATTACAAGCAGTTTGAAGTACAGGCGAGAGTTCAAACAACGCCTCAACATTATGCCTATCTAAAAGTGGCAGAGGGTTGTTCCAACATGTGTTCATTCTGTAACATACCTGCATTGAGAGGCAATTTCAGCAGCCGTACAGTAAATTCCATTGTAACTGAAATCCGCAGTCTAACCGAAAAAGGCGTTAAAGAAATCAATTTGATTTCACAGGACACCTCGTCTTATGCGAAGGATTTTAAGAACAGTACCGGCCTGGCAACTCTCTTAAAAAGTATCAGTGATCTCGAGGGTGATTTCTGGATCAGACTCTTTTATTGTTATCCTAACACCTTCACTGCAGAAACACTGGAAGTCATTGCAGCAGACAAAAGATTTTGCCGTTACCTTGATATGCCTTTTCAACACATCAACGATGATGTTTTGAAAGCAATGAACCGCAAAATAAATCGTCGGCAAATTGAAAATAAAATGGCTGAAGTTAAAGCATCTCTTCCGGGTGCAGCCTGGCGAACTACTTTTATTGTAGGATTTCCCACCGAAACAGAAGAGAATTTCGAGGAACTGCTTGAATTTGTATCTGCAGGGCATTTTCTGCATGTAGGAGTTTTTTCATACTCACATGAAGATAATATCCGCTCTGCAAAATGGGGCGACCCTATTCCAAACACGCTCAAACATGAACGCCGTAAGCGCTTGATGGAAGCACAGCAAAAAGTCAGCAGACTATGGAACGATAATTACATTGGCCGGAAAATAAAAGTTCTTGTGGACGGTATCAGTCAGGAAAGTGACTTGCTGCTTCAGGGACGCAGCGAATTTCAAGGACCTGATGTAGACGGATTGGTTTATATTAATGAGGGGACTGCTCGTCCGGGGACTTTTAATAATGTTGAAATTACAGAAGCCCACACGTATGATTTAATTGGACGCATTGTTTGAAATAAGAAATTTCATCATTATAAATTGACACTCAACTTTTTTATTAGCAAATGATATAGCCCTAACTCGAATGCTCCCCAATCTGATAAAATAACTTATAAAATACTCAATGACTTTCTTTGTCATGTCTTCATAACCCCGATGAAACTATGAATTATTTACTAATACCTAAGCTAAAGGTTACAATCTAATTATTGATAACTAGATGATAATGCAGAGTAGATTATCTGATAGGATCAATCGGTCTTTATAAAAAATATTTATATCAATCAATCAATAATTAACCAACTTTCTTTAAATTTTATGTGAATGTTATGCCTATGCGAAGTAAACTTATGCTGCTCACATTGTTTGCATTTAGTATTTTTTCCCAAAGTGTGAATGCTAAGAAATTAGTAATAGCTCATCGCGGTGCTTCAGGCTATGTCCCTGAACACACGTTTTCTGGTGCTGTGATGGCTTATGCATTTGGGGCGGATTATCTTGAATTGGATGTCGTTATGACAAAAGACGGTCATTTAGTCGTAATGCATGACTTGACCCTTGAAGCAACCACGAATGTTAAAGATATTTTTCCGGATAGGTCAAATAACAATGGGAAGTACAATGTGATTGATTTCAGTTTAAATGAAATAAAATTATTAAAAGTACATGAAAGATCTTCACGAAATGAAAAGGACGCCGCCTTCCCGTCACGTTTTCCAATCAAATCCCAACTTTTTGAAGTTCCTACTCTTGAAGAAATGATACTCCTAGTTAAGGGATTGTCAAAAAGTTCTGGGCGCATTATAGGGCTCTATATTGAACTAAAAGCTCCTGGCTTTCATCGACAATATAAGCTCGATCCAGCTAAGAAACTGTTGAGTCTTTTAAATCTTCACGGATATAAAGAAGCTTCTGATCCAATCTTTATTCAGTCTTTTGACTCTGAAACTCTTAAATCTTTACGATTCAAGCACAAAACAAATATTAAACTAATTCAATTAATTGGAGAGAATCAATGGAAATTGTCAGATACTGATTTTACTTATTTAAAATCTAAAAAAGGAATGAAAGAAGTTTCTCAATATGCTGAAGGTATAGGCCCATGGATGAATCAGGTTGTGACAGGGATTGACTATTCAGGAAAAGTGCAGATTACCGATTTAGTTGCCAATGCCCGTCGACATAGTCTGTTAATACATCCTTATACATTTCGTGCAGACCGAATACCTTCATATGTCTCATCTTTCGAAGAATTACTTCACATTTTTTTTAATGAAGTTCAAGTAGACGGGATATTTACTGATTTCCCTGATATTGTTGTAAATTATCTTGAAAAGAATCCTAGGGATTGATTCCCAAAAGATATTAACCTTATTTATCACTTTATTCCATTCCATAAGTTTCATCATTGTTTTATAAAATACTTGTAAAAAAATATTTCAAGTGATAATATGCACGCATATTATCATAATTATTAATCTAATATCGTTTTAATCATATTAGATTAATAATAATTTTTCCCATAAACTCGATTAAAGGAGAACAAATGACTAAAGTAATAAGTTCTATTGCTATTCTTGGTATAATGTTTTTTTCGCTGCCAGCTTTTGCGAAACCAGTTGAATTGCATTACTGGCATGGCCATACCGGAAAGCTAGAAAACATAATAAATAATATTGCGGATAGATGGAATTCAAAACAGAATGAATCAAGACTTATCCCAACTAGTAAAGGTAGTTACGAAGATATTTTAGCTGCATTTATAGCAGCTTATAGAGCCGGAGAGCATCCGCATATGGTCCAAATATATGATGCTGGAGCAGCAATCATGGTTGCACAAGTTAAAAATGGTGTTGTTTACCCGTTTGAAGACATGGCAGAAAAATATGGTGTGTCATTTAATAAAGACGATTACATACCAGGTATAAGGAACTTTTATGCTGACTCAAACGGTAAAATGATAGGAATACCTTTCAACAGCTCTACTTGTTTGATGTATGCGAACATGGATGTTTTGAAAAAAGCTGGTATAGAGTCGATCCCAAAGACATATGAAGAGTTTGAAAAAATTGCCCCAAAAATAAAAGCAGCCGGTTTCATACCACTGTTGCAAAGTCACAGCCCTTGGATATGGACTGAAAATTTCTTTTCAAGGCATAATCTCTTGATGACTGATGGTAATAATGGATATGATGCTGTTCCAACAACAACATTGTTTGCAGAAACACCAGCTTTTATTTCCCACTGGAAAAAAGTAAAAGATTGGAAAGATAAAGGTTGGTACGCATATAAAGGAAGATCTTGGGGAGACAATCAGGCTCCATTTATAGCTGGAGAAGCAGCTTTTTGGCTAGGATCAGCCGCATCATTTAGTGGAATGAAAGGTATTGTTCCAAATTTTACGGTTAACCACATTCCATATTGGAATTCAGTTACCAAAGGGAAGCAATACCCAACTTTTATTGGCGGTGCTGCAAATTGGATTTTGTCAGGAAAATCTGATAAAGAGTATAAACAATTGATGAAATTAGCAGAGTTTATGACAACCCCAGAAATCCAGTTATACTATCACAATATGTCTGGGTATGCTGCAGTAACTCACTCTGCGACAAAACTTGCTAATGATATTGGGTTTTATAATGCTTCTCCATATCACAAAGCTGTTGGAGAACAATTAAGTTTGGAGGGATCAACTATACCCGGAGGATATAGAGCTGGAAACTGGCCTCAAATACGTGAAGTAATTTACGAAAATGTAGCCAAATTACTTTCAGGTGAAATATCTGCGGAAAAAGCTTGGCAAAATACTGATAAAGGTTCAGCAAAATTATTAAAGCAGTTTGCTAGAACTCTTAAATAGTAATTTTTTGTAAAGGGGGGGAGTTCATCTCCCCTTCCACCTACTAATATTATATAGATTTGTGAAATTGAGATTAATTTAGTTCTTTATATAGATAGATAAATAAAATTATAGCGAATATTTCAGTATCTTGAACTAAATTTAATTTTCATTTTGATTTAGCAAGATCTTATAGATTTTCACACCAAGTACAATAATTGTGTTTCAGACTAATTTTAATTATCACCCTTCAGCGTAAAGCAACTCGTAACCGCAAATTATATAACAAAACAATTAAGTTGTTTTTGTTTAGTCGCTTTCCCAAATTTGATGAATTCTGTGTTTCTTTTTACAAATTCATAATACATTTGTAGCTAGATTCAAAAAGTAGTTGACTTACATTTATCCTAAGTATTATGAAAAAAGTTCAGTTCAATTCAAACTTATCACCGTTTTTATTTATAGCGCCTCAATTAGTAATTATTTTAGTTTTTTTGTATTGGCCAATATTACAAACTTTTTCAGATGCCTTTACAGCACAGGATCCTTTTGGCTTTTCAAAAACTTTTGTTGGGTTTGATAATTTTGAACTAGTAATTACTGATCCTGCATATCTTAGATCATTGAAATTTACATTAATTTATATCTTTGTAATAACACTTGTTACGGGATTACTGGGCTTACTTCTGGCCGTTCAGGCAAATTCGGTGATACATGGTAAGAGTGCTTATAAAACATTATTGATATGGCCCTACGCAATAGCTCCAGCGGTTGTGGGAGTTACAGCAAATTATTTTTTTAGTGAAAGATTGGGATTGCTTTATAGTTTTTTTAACGATCTTTGGGGGTTTAATTGGATGGACAATGTTTCTGACGCATACATTTATGTTATGATCGCAGGTTCTTGGAAACAGATAAGTGCTAATTTTATATTCTTTTTAGCTGGGTTACAAAATATTGAAAAATCTGTAATAGAAGCTTCATTGATAGACTGCAAAAGCAGTTTTAGAAGATTTTGGACTGTGACTTTCCCATTACTGATGCCAACGACTTTCTTTTTACTTATAATAAATATTACATATGCTTTTTTTGAAACGCTAGGCATAATTGATACTACTACTATTGGGGCCCCGAGTGGGGAAACTAAAACTTTGGTGTATAAAGCCTATATTGATGGATTTAAAGGACTTGATTTAGGCAGTGCAGGCGCGCAATCAATAATAATGATGATAATAGTTTTAGCTATAACTATATTCCAATTCAGATTTATTGAAAGTAAAGTGCATTATAATTAATGGCATCAAAATACTCGCAAATATCTGTTCATTCAATTTTGATCTTAGGAACTTTATTAATTTTGGCGCCTATCTGGATTATTTTTGCAAGCTCTACTCATGATAGTTATACAATAGTAACAAAAGGCATGCAATTTGGTATTGGTGACGAATTTTTGAGCAATTACCAAAATGTGTTATTTGAAAGGAGTGGTTTTTCTAAGGAAATAACTTTTTTGGGGTTGTTATTGAATAGCCTAGTAATGGCATTTGGAATTGCAACTTTGACAGTAGTTACTTCACTTTTGGCGGCTTACACCATTGTATATTTTAAAATAAGACTGGCTACAACTTACTTTTGGTTAATATTTACAACCCTTCTTGTACCGCTTGAAGTAAGAATATTCCCGAGCTACGCGATAGTTTCAGAACTAAACTTAACTAATACTTATACTGGGCTAATTTTGCCTTTATTAGCTTCATCGATAGCAACTTTTTTTTTTAGACAATTCTATAAGACTATTCCAGATGAATTATTAGAGGCAGCTAAAATTGATGGGGCAAACAGTTGGAAATTTTTTATTGATTTCTTAATTCCTTTATCTAAAACAATGATTATAGCTATTTTTATTTTTATGTTTGTATACGGATACAACCAATATTTATGGCCTATTCTTGTAACATCAAGTGAAGAGTATTGGACTGTAATCATGGGCATGAAGATTATTCGTGGTAGTTTTAGTTATATAATTTTATCAATTATTCCACCTGTATTAGTTGTAATATTTTTACAGCGTTGGTTTGTCAAGGGACTATTATATTCGGGGAAATGAATAACAAGTACGCTCAAATATTCTCACACATTATTCTTTTTTGTGGTGTGATGCTAATGGTCGTTCCTATTTGGGTAGCTTTTGCCAGCTCAACCCATGAGAATATTACTATTCTTAGTGAGGGGATGAAATGGGTTTTAGGCGACCAATTGTTAAAAAATTATAGCGAAGTATTGAATCAAACGGGGGGATTTTCTCAAGAAATTACTGCTACAAATATGTTTGTCAATAGTTTTATTATGGCTATAGGGATAGCAACGATTAAAGTGATAATATCATCGATGTCTGCTTTTGCGATAGTTTATTTCAGATTTAAATTTGCTACACCTCTTTTCTGGTTAATTTTTATAACCCTTCTTGTACCTTTAGAAGTACGGATACTGCCAAGCTATCAAATAGTCTCTGATTTAAAATTAACTAATTCTTATACCGGATTAATTTTACCTCTTGTAGCTTCTGCTACGGCAACTTTTTTCTTTAGGCAATTTTATAAATCTATTCCAGATGAATTATTGGAATCTGCTAAATTAGATGGTGCAAATAGTTGGAAATTTTTTATAGATTTTTTAATCCCACTTTCAAAAACTATGATTGCAGCAATGTTTATATTTATGTTTGTTTATGGTTATAGTCAATATTTGTGGCCATTAATAATGACAACATCTGAACAATATTGGACTGTTGTTATGGGGATGAAGATTATATTTATGGAAAGTTATGAAGGAGGCAATCTTCCTAGAATAGCTGAGAGATTTGCTTATATTACATTGTCAATTATACCACCTGTTGTAGTAATTATTTTCTTGCAAAGATGGTTTATTAAAGGTTTAATCCAAACAGAAAAATAAATGGGCTTTTTAGAAATAGATAAAGTAACAAAAATTTATCCAAATGGAACTAAAGCAGTTCATGAAACCTCCTTAAGTATTCAAGAAGGTGAATTGATGGTCTTTGTTGGGCCAAGTGGTTGTGGTAAATCAACATTGTTAAGAATGGTGGCAGGTTTAGAGGATATTAGCCAAGGGGATATCAGTCTAGATGGGAAATTAATGAATAGGATTGATCCGTCTGATCGCGATGTAGCTATGGTATTTCAAAATTATGCCTTATATCCACATATGAATGTTTATAACAATTTAGCTTATGGATTGAAAAATAGAGGCATAGACAAAGCAACAATTAAGGAGAAAGTCCACGAAACCGCAGATCTTTTGCAAATATCTCAATTTTTAGAGTCCAAGCCAGCTCTACTTTCAGGGGGGCAAAGACAAAGAGTAGCAATGGGGAGGGCTATTGTAAGGAATCCTAAAATATTCTTATTTGATGAGCCATTATCTAATCTAGATGCATTACTTAGAATTAAAATGCGTTTGGAGATAAAAAAACTCCAAAGAAAAATGGGGGTTACTAGTATTTTTGTCACACATGATCAAGTTGAGGCCATGACGTTGGCGGATAGACTAGCAGTTATTAACAATGGCATTATAGAGCAATTGGGAACTCCAATTGAGATATACAATAATCCTCAATCTTTATTTGTGGCAGGATTTATAGGTTCTCCACAAATGAATTTTATAGATGGAGAATTAAAAAATAATACTATATTAACTGATAGTTTTACTATTCCCAATTTCCTCAGCGATTTTAATGGTGATGTTATTGTAGGTATTAGACCAGAGCATATTTCGCCTTCCAAAAAAGGTGAAATCAATATAACGATAGATTTAGTTGAACAATTAGGTTCGGATAATATTATTTATGGTGATCTAAAAGGGGGGAAAGAATTTTGTTATCGTTCTCCGGGAAATATTGTTGCCAACCTGGGAGATAAATTGTCTTTATCAATTGTAGAAAATAAATTCCATGTTTTTGATAAAAAAACTAGTAAAATATTAAATTAAAATTATCATTCAACCCCACACATCAAACGATATTTGCAATTAAACAATTATTAAAATTAGTGTTTTTAGAAATTTATCCATTAGTCACTCAATATCTTAGGTTTAACTAAGCTACGTAATCAGATTAGTATGGTCCTCAGTTGGATAAATATATAATTGAAAATGAAGAGAAATTTCTTAAGAGTGAGCTAAAGGAGTATCCATTTAAGGTAGCAGAGGATAAATTTGATCATAGTGGGAAACCACTTCCCTTTACAGGATGTTCCATCATTTGTAAGATCCCAATAAAATCTGATTTATTTTTCGAATTAAAATCATTACAATTAAAATATAAAGATTTAAGTCCTGAAAAAGCCTATACATACCTTCCTGAAACAAGTTTTCATATGACATTGTTTGATTGTTGTAATGAAAATACTATTAATACTCAATATTGGCCAAAAAATATTGAACCAGATTATAATTATAAAAAAACTGCTTACGTACTATCTAAGAGAATAAAGAAGTATATCTTCCCAGAAAAATTTGATTTGAAGGTAAAAACATTATTCGGTGGTTATAGTATTATATTAGAGGGTAATACTGAAAAAGATGAAAAAATTATTCGAGAATGTAGAAATAAATTAAGCGATTTATTGGGAATTAGGTTCGAAAATCATGATACTTACATTTTTCATATCACTCTTGCATATATCTTAAGAAAGTTGAAAGATAACGAGATAGAAAAAATAATTAAAACAAATTCTAGATTACTAGAAGGGTTCGTTCAAAAGTTTCCACTAATACGGGTCGAGAAACCCGTATTATGCACTTTTGAAAATATGTATGAATTCAAAAGCACTTAAATTAAGTATTTCAGAAGATGCCATTTATGGCCTTTAAACCGTTTCGAATTTGTTTATTTATTCCAAAAAAGGGAACATACTTAAGTTGACACAAATAAACACTCATTCAAAAACTAGATATTTAGTTTATTTCTTCTTTATTAAATTAACAACAGCATTGGTTGGAAAAAGTTAATTTCAATTCATCTAAAGAATGTTATGTCTGGACACAGTAAATGGAGTACAATCAAGCATCGCAAAGCAGCTCAGGATGCAAAGCGGGGAAAAGCATTTACAAAACTTATTAAAGAACTCACAATTGCCGCAAGAATGGGAGGTAGCGAACTCGATGCGAATCCACGTTTGCGAACTGCAGTAGCAAATGCAAAAAGCCAGAGTATGCCTAAAGACAATATCGACCGTGCCATCAAAAAAGGCGCAGGTGAATTGGACGGGGCAATTTATGAAGAAATTATTTACGAAGGTTATGGTCCCCACAATGTTGCGATTATTGTTGAAGTCATGACTGACAACCGAAACCGAACCATTGCATCCGTACGTCATGCTTTTAGTAAATGCAATGGTAATTTAGGTTCAGCTAATTCTGTTCAATATATGTTTGACAGAATGGGTTCAATCATGATCGAGAAGACTGTGATTGAAGAAGACTTGCTGACTGATTTAATCCTGGAAGCAGGTGCTGATGACATCAATACAGAAAATCCGGATGCATTTCAGATCATAACTTCTCCTGCCGATTTTGATACTGTGCGCTCCTACCTTGAAGAAAAGGAAGTGGCCATGCTGAGCGCAGAAGTGATCTGGAACCCGCAAAACCGTGTTGAAATTGATGATTCAAAAAAAGCGGAACAAGTAATAAAACTGATTGATATCCTCGAAGATGATGAAGATGTAAACAGTGTTCATTCCAATTTTGACATCAGCGATAACGTGATGGCGGAACTTGGTTGATTCTCTGCGTATTTTAGGTATAGATCCCGGAAGCAGAAAAACAGGTTATGGATTGATTGAACATTCTGGTAACCGCACACGTTATTTAGCAAGCGGGTGTATCAAACTTAATGTAAAAGAAACACTTGCTGAACGGTTACATCAGCTTTCTTCTGAACTGGACAAGCTAATTGAGGAATTCCAACCAGATTGCGGAGCAGTTGAAAAAATATTTTTTGCTAAAAATGCTCAGTCCGCACTTACTTTAGGACATGCCCGCGGGGTTATTCTACTTAAATTTTCTGAACGTCAGTTAGTTGTTCATGAATATCAAGCCCTGAAAGTCAAACAAACTGTGGTTGGAGTAGGACGAGCTGATAAAAATCAAATTCAGCACATGGTCAAGATTCTGCTAAATTTGCAAAATAAACTTCAGGAAGATGAGGCGGACGCACTTGCCGTTGCAATCACTCATGCCCATTTATGGCTTTCCCAAAATCAGTTACTTTAAACTGATAGTAGCCTGAACGGAAACCACATTATGCAACTTCTCTCATGATCGCCTACCTTGAAGGACACGTTCTACGTTCGGAAGACAATTTGATCGTTCTCAAAACATCAGGAGGTGTAGGCTACGCGGTTCATGTTTCAAAACATCTTTCTCTTAAGGTTTCTCCGGAAGAATTCCTGACTTTGCATATTTATACAAATGTCAGGGAGGATGATTTGTCCTTATATGGCTTTCTGAGTTTAGAGGAAAAAGAGTTATTTACAATGCTGATCAAAACTTCCGGTGTTGGTCCGAAGTTGGGTTTGGCTGTGCTTTCAGTGCTTTCTCCAAGTCAACTCGTGAATGCTGTCCACCAGGGCAATGCAGAGAGTTTCAGTCAGGTTCCCGGAATAGGCAAAAAAACTGCGGCAAAGTTGTGCCTTGATTTAAAAGACCAATTGAAACGTCATCCTATTTCAGGCTTTGACAGCGGGCTTGAGACAGGTCCTGAAACAGGAGGTAGTGTAACATCAATGGAAATTGATACGGTTTTTTCTGCCTTGAAGAATCTTGGGTATTTGGAAAAAGAAATCCTTGCAGTTCTGCGTGAATCCGGCAGTTCAGAAGAGCCTTTTGAGCTTAGACTGAAAAAAGCACTTTCATTATTGACTCCATTGCGTTAGAACAGAAGATAATATCTATAACTATAAAATAGGAGATAAAATGGCAAACCTAAATAAAGTTATGTTAATCGGGAGATTGGGACAGGATCCCGAAATCCGTTATACTCAGTCCGGCAGCGCAGTCGCGAATGTCACCATTGCAACAAATGATTACTGGACTGATAAACAAGGGGGGAAACAGGAACGTACTGAGTGGCACAGCCTGGTATTATGGGGTAAACTTGCTGACCTGGCACAGTCATATTTGAAGAAAGGTTCACAGGTCTATGTCGAAGGACGTTTGCAGACAAGAGACTGGGAAGATCAACAGGGACAGAAGCATTACAAAACAGAAGTTGTAGTCACAACCATGCAGTTTCTTGATTCAAAAATGTCTGACAGCAGCAGTAACACAGAATATTCAGCAACAGCGGCTGCTCCACAATCCAACCCTGCTCCAACTGCTCCCGCTGAAGCAAATGCAGCTCCGCAGGGAGATGATTATATCAAAGATGATATCCCTTTTTAAATTATAAAAAGAGGGCCTGCCTGCTGAAACAAAATTAGCCTCTGCCTAAAAAATAACTGCAGACGGAGGCCTGCATATTTTTAATAATTAAGGGGCTGTAACTAACCTAAGAAATGTGAGGTTGTTACAAATAATATTAACCTCACAAAGTCCCTACCCGCAAAGAATACATATGTAAAAAGATCAGCAGCTATGTCTTTCAAAAAATATTCTCTCAAACCAGTAAACCTCGTAACAATGTTGGAAAACATAAGGCTGGATTCATTCCGGACAAAAAAACGTGCTGTCAGGAAAAACACGCAAAGCATGAAATTTACACTAAAACTGGATGATATAGAGGCAGAAGTAATACAGAAAAAAATCAAAAACCTAAATTTACGGATTTGTCCTCCTGACGGGAAAATCCGGATTTCTGCACCTTTACATGTGAGTCAGGAAAAAATCTGCAAATTTGCATTTTCGAAACTTGAATGGATCCGGAAGCAGCGGACAAGGATGCACAATCAGGTACGACCATTGCCGGAACGGTTTCTTGAAAATGAATCTCATTACTTCTGCGGTCAGGCTTATCCCTTAAAAATCATAATAAACAATAATTCTCCGTTTGCGGAGTTGAGCGATCAGCAAATTATCCTTAACCTCCCTCCGAATGCCCCAACTGCAAAAAGACGTGCAGTATTAAATGAATGGTACCGGGGAGAATTAATGCGGCTAATCCCGCCGCTGATTAACAAATGGGAAAATATTTTAAATGTTTCGGTAACAAGTTTTCACATTCGCAGTATGAAAACCCGCTGGGGCAGTTGTACACCTAAAACAGGTAGAGTCCGTTTTAACCTTGAGTTGGCAAAACGGTCTCCGGAATGTCTGGAATATATTGTCGTCCATGAATTGGTTCATCTGCTTGAAGCCAGTCACAACAGTAGATTCAAAGCCTTGATGGATCAGTTCTATCCCGACTGGAGACTTTGTCGTAAAGAGTTGCACAGTTTAGTAATTCCGTCATAATTGCAGTGCAAATATAATCCATGCCTTTTAGCTTATGCAGATTAAAAACTAATGTACGCTATTTTGTTTTAAAACAAACATCGAGTTAATGTTGTAACAAACTTGTGCGAATAAAAAACATAAAAGTTTCAGGATTCAAATCATTTTGCCATCCTGTCAATCTGCAGTTCAAACAACACGGGATTACGATTGTTGTTGGTCCAAACGGTTGCGGGAAGAGCAATGTAGTTGATGCAATCCGCTGGGTTCTTGGAGAACAGCGTGTAAAACACCTGCGCGGCGGCAGTATGGAGGATGTAATTTTTGCCGGCAGTTCCTACCACAAACCGTCCGGAATGGCGGAAGTCTCCCTGACATTTTCCAATCCCCAAGGTGATACTCTTCGCCAATATGCAGATTACACTGAAATTGCAGTTACGCGCCGGCTTTACCGTTCCGGGGAAAGCGTTTACATGATCAATAAAACTCCTGTACGTTTAAAAGATGTGCGCGAACTTTTCATGGATACAGGAGTCGGCGGAACAGGTTACTCAATTATTGAGCAGGGGCGTGTCGGTGAAATAGTCAGTTCAAAACCGATTGAACGACGAACTTTAATTGACGATGCAGCAGGTATTGTTAAGTTTCGTTTCAAACGTGAAACCGCAGAAAAACGCCTCGAGGAAACCACACAAAATCTGTTCCGTGTAACAGATGTGCTGGGAGCACTCTCCGAGCAGGAAGATGGATTGAAGGAGCATGTTGAAAAGGCAGAAAAATATTTGGATCTTCAGCAACAGTGCGGACAGCTTGAACAGCAGCATCTATCGTTAAGTTTGCATCAGGCTGCAATTAATGAAGACAAAGCACAAGAGCTGGTGCAGGGACACCAGCAGCAGCAGGAAGACCTGCAAAATGAAAAGTCTGTTGTTGAAACAGAAATGGAACGGTTGAAGTTGGAACAAGTTCAACGCGGGACACATGTTGGTGAACGACGTGAACAGCTTTTTCAAAAAGAACAAAAAATTCAGGAAGCAGAAAATCAACGTGAACTTGAAAAACAGAATCTGCAAAATGTGGGTGAACAGCAGCAGGGTCAGGAAACTGAACTTGCAGAACTGAAGCAACGCCTGACCGGTCGCGAAAAAGAAAGAGCAGAAATAGAATCACGTCTCAAAGAACTGGCACAACGTTTAGGTGAGTTACAGGCTAAACTGGTTAATATTGAGGAGCTCCGTACTAAAGAAAATAGCGCTCTTCAGCAGGCCTCTGAAGATGCGTCGGTACTGCAGAAAAGACTGCTGACAGTGCACACCGAATTAACAAATCAAACAAATCAAAAGAATTTCCTTGATGAACGTCTTGAAAATCTGACAGAACGGCAGCAGCGTCTTCAGGATCAGGAGCAGTCACACAGAAACCTGCTACAGGAAGCAACTCTCCAGGTTTCTGACAGCGAAGAACGCATGCAAAGCATACGTCTGCAGAAAGAAGAATTGTCTGTAAAGATGGCAGAATTTGAAAGCCAGCTTGCAGATCAGCACATGCAGTTAACAGAAACAGAAACACAGCTCGAAGATCTACGTTACCAGCACAGCACAGCACAATCACGCATCGAGTCACTGCACCAAATTCAGACTCAGTATGAGGGTTTTAGTGACAGTGTAAAAATATTTATGCAGTTGATGCAAGAGGATCCGGAGATAATGAAAAAACTTGGAGTATCTGGACTGCTTGCAGACTATATTACAGTCTCTGAAGAAATTTTAGCGGCAGTTTCGCCAGTTATGGCTGAAGTATTGGATTGGGTGGTAATAGAATGCGCCGCTGATTTCCCTGAACTGGAAATATTTTGCAAGGAGCACGAACTAGGGCAGCTCAAGTTTATAGCCTTGGATCGCCCCACTTCTATTCCACAAGCCCCTAAAACAAAGGGGATACCTCTTCCAGAGATTCTTGAGTTCAAAACCCCTTTGAAAGAATGGGGTGAAAAATATTTTTCACGTTTTACTCTGCTCAAGGACGAAATAAACTTTTGGAATGAATCCGGTAATAACCGTCCCGAGGCACCTTATGAGTGGCTATCGACGACCGGTATACATCTTACAAATTCCAACGTCAGCATCGGTAAAGTACAATCCGGATCGCTGGGTTTTTTGCAGCGTCAGCAGCAAATAGTCGATGTTGAAAAATATGCAGAGGATTTGAACAAAAAGCTGAAAAAGTTGGAGAGTGAGCAGCAAACTTTGAGGGAAAAATATGAAACCATGAAACAGGAACAGGAAAGCAGCGAAGAAGAAACACGAAAACTCGAATTTGAGTTATTGAGCTGCAACAAAGAACTGGAGCATCATCAGTTGGAAGAAAGACGAACACAGCAAACAGTTTCACAAATTGCTCAAGATTCAGCCACTATCCTGAACGAAATGGAATCATCGCGTCAGAAAGAAAATACTGCATCTACCTCAATTAAGACGCTGGAAAAAGAACGTACTGAACTGGAAGAAAAAACTACAGAAGTGCAGGAACGTATCCTCGAGCAGCAAAGCCGCGCAGATGCATGTGCAGAGGAATTATTGACCCATCGAGTTTCTTTGACAGAGATTACCGAGCAACAAAAAAATACTGAGGAAACAGCGGATCGTTTGCGGTGTGAAATTGCTGAAACCGCTTTGCGGCTGGAACAGCTTGAAACATCACGTAATGATGCAGGCTTGAGACTTGAGCAAAGTCGGAAGAGGATAACTGAAATTGATGAATCTTTTGCCGGTATGCTAGAGGCACGAACAATCATGAAACTTGAGTTAGATGAAGAAATCCTGCTGCATGATCAAAAAAGTGAAGAGCAGACTCTGCTTACGCAAAAACTTCAGGAACGGCAGGGATTACTAGAAAACTCCGTTAGTGTCTCCCATCAGGAGTCACTAAAACTGACTGAATTCCGTATTCAAAGAGAACAGTTGGAAAACCAAATTGCGGAAATTACAGATAAATCTCCTGAAGAGATCATCGCGGAAATGGATGTTGAAACTGCAGATCTTAAAAAAATGGGACAGGAGTTACGGGGACTAAAAGTACGTTTGAATACAATGGGTGCGGTAAACCTTTCTGCTCCGGAAGAATATGCAGCACTCACAGAACGGATTGATTTTTTGAAATCTCAGTCAGATGATTTGGACAAAGCACTGGATGATTTGAAAGAAACTATCAAGGATATCAATATTGAATCCCGTCGACGTTTCAGGGAAATGTATGAGTTGATCAATGAAAATTTTAAAAAGGTTTTCAGCACATTGTTTGAGGGAGGAGAAGCGAAACTGGTACTAACTGAATCAGAAGATCTCTTAAGCGCCGGAGTTGATATAGTGGCTCAGCCTCCGGGGAAAAAACTGCAAAACATCAATCTCCTTTCCGGCGGCGAAAAAGCATTGACTGCGATTTCACTGATCTTTGCAATTTTTCTGGTGAAACCAAGCCCGTTCTGTTTTCTGGATGAAGTTGATGCACCTCTGGATGATGTGAATGTGGTGCGTTTCACCCGCTTAATTACAAGTTTGTCCTATGATTCCCAATTCATTCTGATCACTCACAACAAAAAAACCATGGAAATTGGAGACCTTTTGTATGGAGTGACCATGGAAGAACCTGGTATCTCCAAAACTGTTTCGGTCGAATTCAATGAAGCATCACGCTTAATTGCCTGATTTATAACTCAGAATTAAATTTGAAATTTTATGTTTCATTTATGAACAGAGGTAGTAACTAAACTGCCTGGGTTAAACAAATAATATTTATTATACCCGATGGTTTCGTAAAAACCCCTAAACTAATTATTTGTCATCTCGAACGAAGGGAGTTGTCTTAATACTATTAGTACTTAACATAAAATAGAATTCTCGTTTTGTAATCAATTACAGGTTTTTATGACTTTTTACTTTTACATCATAAACTAATTAATTCAGCACAAAATAATGCAACTAAGAATATTTAAAGGATTTGGAGATTTTGCCAAAGCTTTTGATGAAGAAGAGACTAATGACGTCTCAGCTACAGTTCAGGAAATCCTGGCATGTGTCCGTAAAAATGGAGATTCGGCCCTGCGTGAATATACAGAACGTTTTGATCAAGTAATTCCGGAATCCTGGCTGGTGCCAAAGTCTACACTGGAAGAAGCACTTGAAGGACTGGATCATGATCTTTTTCACATTTTGGAAGAAGCGGCCGATAATATCATGTTTTTTCATGACCGGCAGAAAACGGACAGCCAACTGGATTTCAGTCCGGATGGAACTGTATTGGGCTGGAAAGTTACACCTGTCGATAGTGTAGGTATATATATTCCTGGCGGCAGAGCGGTTTATCCTTCAACATTGTTGATGAACGTTATTCCCGCTCAAGTTGCAGGAGTATCCAGAATAGCGATGGTGTCACCTCCCGGACCTTCCGGATTACCGCACCAATTAGTGATGGCAAGTGCGGCGTTGATGGGACTTGAGGAGCTTTACGCAGTCGGCGGCGCGCAGTCAATCGGAGCATTGGCTTATGGTACAGAGTCGATCAAGCAAGTTGTCAAAATTACAGGCCCCGGAAATGCTTTTGTTGCTGAAGCAAAGCGACAGGTATACGGCACTGTCGGTATCGATTCATTTGCAGGGCCGAGTGAAATTATGGTTATCTGTGACCGTGAGGACATTCCTGTGGAATACCTTGTACGTGATCTGTTATCTCAGGCTGAGCATGACCCTGATGCGGGAGCTATCCTGGTTACAACTTCCTCAAAACAGGCTGAAGATGTCGCAAAACGTCTCAAAAGCCTGATCCCAAATTTAGCACGACGTGAAATAATTGAAGCATCTTTTGCAAACCGTTCAGCCATTATTGTGGCACAGGATCTGGAAGAAATTTTTGAGGCAGTTAATGAATTTGCACCGGAGCATTTAGAAGTACTGACTAAACAGCCTTTTGAAGACCTGCACCGTATTCGTAATGCAGGTGCAATATTTTTAGGACCAAACACACCGGAAGCTGTCGGAGATTATTTTGCAGGTCCCAATCATACTTTGCCAACTTCAGGCTGTGCCAAATTTTCTTCACCGCTTGGAGTACAGGATTTTGTTAAAACAAGTTCTGTCATCAGTTATTCTGCAGAGCGGCTGCAGCTTCAGGGTGAGCAAATCATCCGCTTTGCTGAGGAAGAAGAATTATTTTCCCACGCAGAAGCAATTCGAGTACGTTTGGAAAATCTATAAGATTCGCTAAATTTTCAGAGCCTATTGGATGCTATTTTAGGCGGATCTTTTTTTTGTGTCTTAAGCTCCTGCTCTCTGCGGGCAATACGCAGGCCGTCTTTTTTACCCAGAGAAAAAGCAAAATGAGCCGTCACACCAATCACGATTCCGATTGCGACTACATGTAATGTAAAGAGCATCACGTTAATAAATGCAGATAGAGACAGGGAAAGACATCGTGCTGCCGTAAAATGCTATTGGATTAATTATAGCTGAACTAATCAAATAGAATAAGATGACTCCTACCAAAGGAGACCAGTCGGTACGTGTTCTGGGAAGATAACGCTGCAGTGGAGTAATCAGAGGATCGGCAAGAACATGAATGATCCGCACCAGCGGATTATTTAATGACGGATTCACTAATCCCAGGATAAACCAGGCAATCAGCACAAACATACAAAAAAACAACAAGCTTTGTACTACTATACTTGTACCCTGCAGCAAGTGACCTCCGCTCTGAAGCAGTAACGCGGCAGCATCTGACTGTCCCTGAATAAACAAACTCAGTGAACGTATCTCGGCCGGAATGACTATCTGGGCAAAGATCACAACCAGAATTGAGGCATAGGCGCTGAAATGGGCCATCATGACCGGCATCCGCTGTTCGCACCAGACCCATAAGGGACGTGTTACCCTCCCTATCCACTGGACAATTTGATTATGTGGATCAGCGCTGACCCATGTCATAACCACTGCGGCGATGATGATCCATTTGTAAACAAACAGTCCGAAGCAGGTTGCTCCGGCCAGCCATTCAAGAAATTGGGCCATTATTTTTGCCGCTTTTCAAATCTTTTACCGGAGTGAAAGATTCCCCGCAACCGCACTGATGACCTGTTTTCAACTGTTCAAAGACAAATCCCTGTTCAACCAGATTTTTGTCTGAAAAATCAATTTTTAACGGTCCTAAAATATCAGTGAGTGCATCACGGTCGACAACTACCGAAACTTTCTTCGAAAGAATTTGTACGTCATTTGGGCCAGCTTCATCTCGGTTACTGGATTCCAGTTCATACTTCCATCCGGAGCATCCTCCCGGACGTGCGCCGATACGTAAAAACGTGTCTTCCAAACTCGAACCTTCCGCTTCACATGCTTCTTTAAAAACCTGCGCCGCTCGTTCAGTAAGAATGACTTCAGGAAGTGGATTTTCTGGCTCCTTAATCATATTGTTCTCTCAGAATAATAATTAACTAGACTAATAAAGAGGGATAGCAGAATCAACACTACTTGACCAACCATGTATGCCGTCAGAAATATTATACACGTGTTGGAAGCCCTGAGATGCAAAATACTGTGCGGCCTGCCGGCTGCGTTCACCAACATGGCAAATAAACATCATTGCAGTGTCTTTATCCCACGTGTCCAGCATTTCCTCCACCAGTTCCTGATCAAGCAGTACGGAATTTTCCAGACAGGCAGTTTCCCGCTCCTGCGGCGAACGTACATCCAAAAGCCGAATATCAGGATTTTCCTTTAATATAACGGCAGCTTCCTGAGCCGCTACTTCCCGCACTTCTGCAGGAGGTGGAGGCGGTGTGATTTTCATCTCCGGAAATGCTTCATTCAGCAATTCTCCGAGTTCACCGTTATTCGACATTTCTTCCACAACATCTGAACCGCCGACAAATTCTTTGTTGATGTAAAGTTGAGGGATAGTCTGCCAGTTTGCGTAATCCTTGATTCCCTGCCGAATACTTTCATCAGAAAGCACGTTGAATGATTTAAAAGGGACTTTCCATGAATTTAAAATATTTGTGACTTTTCCGGAAAAACCACACTGAGGAGATTCCGGGGTACCCTTCATAAATAAAAAAACAGGATTGCCACTCAGCATTTGCTCAATCTGAGACTGTGGATCAGTTCCGGCGCTTCCGGTGCTTTCCACATTGGGAGAAATAACTTTGAATTGCATAACTTTACACCGATTGATCGTTAAAAAATTGAAGATTATCTGAAACGTGAGTAAAAACACAATTTCTAAATTTCAGTAAGCATCTGAACAGCTCCTAAAGAAACCGTACCAAATTAGTACTGATTAAATTATATTACTGGAAATGAGTGTTTAAGTCAAACATAACTTGCCCGCGGCACAGTTCCAGCTTTGCTTGTGGGTTAAAATAAAGTACGAGTTTTGCAAAGCTCTTTTTAATATTCTCCAGCTAGTTTTTCACTTTTGCATTCAATGGACACAACCAGTATCATTCCGATTTCCGGAGACCATTTTGAGGATTTTATGCTGCTCACTAATCCGGAGCACAAATCCTCAAGGACAAAACAGGCCTGGCAGGCATTACGGCAGCAGATTCAGGCGCATGTTCCCAGCTCACTCAGCGTAGATCTGAACCGCATTTGTGTTGACACGATCAGGATGGAATTACTCATATTCCCGGTTGTAGAACATTGGAAACGTCCGCTGACAAATGCTGAGTGGGCACATATTGAAAATGAGGCTAAACAACTTGAGCAGCAAATGGAGAAACTGCGCAAGTTATCCAGCCTCGTGCGTAAAAAAGATCCACTCTCTTTTCCTGAGCTTGCACCATTATTCAATAAATTATTTGAGCACAATCAGGAGTTACGCAAAAACTGGAGTAATTTCAAAAGTGCGTGGTCGGATTACAAGAAGGATTGGCAGCAGTTCCAAACTAAAAAAAAGCAGTTACTCAGAAGCAAGCAAAAGCCTGCCAAATCACAAGCAGAGACTTTCCAAAGAAACAATCCTGCAGACAACGAAATTGAACCGCCTGTGTCTCCACCGATGTTTTCACGTGACCGTTGGCATGCCCTGCGTATCAGTTCAAAAGCACTTGAAATAGAAGTCCTGCACCAGTGCCAGCGTTTTCGGGATGGAACCATGCAGGAAGCGGAAGACTTAAATGATGAGACTCATCCCGGGGTAAGGTTTCTTGTGGAAGAACTGCGTAAAATATATCTTAAAACACACGGATTTGAGTTAATTGAAAGAGTAAAACTGATACAGCAGCGCAATGATCAGCTTATGCAGGAGTTGCAGCCTTATTTCCCTGAACCGATTATTTCAGCGGAAATGAAGGCCGCAACAAAGTCTTCCCCTCAACTGCGAAATACATCAACTGACAAAAGTAAAAAAGATAAGTCTTCCGGGCCTAACTATTTGCGGAGATTTATGCTGATTTTACTGCTGATTTTCCTTGGTGTGTTTGTCATATTTTTAGTGCAGATGCAGGATCCATCTCCTGGCAAAAACATAATAAAACATTTAAAGTTTTTTCCAAAAAACAAAACTTTGACCGCAAAAAGTTCAACCGGCAACAAACCGTCAGAGTTTAATCTTGAAGACATGATGCAGGAATTTGGCTCGAATATCCCTGTTCAGGAATCAAATGAACGTCTAAAAAAAATGCTCACCGCACCGCCTGAAATTTTGGATAAAATTGCCAATAGCATCCTCCAGGAAATAGGCAATAACACAGTTTTCGTCTTCTCAGAGGCACAGTCAATTTTCCTCTTTTGGAAAGGCAAAGTGGAAAAATATGCCTCTCCGGAAGATTTGAAGAAAAAGCTCAAGCTGCTCGAACAGAAATACAAGGATGTAGAATCGCTCTGGAAAGATATGGGTGACAATGCTCCGGAAAAGATAAAAGTGATTCCAGATGTTCTTGATGGCAAATCGACTTATGCCCTGGAAATGCTGGATGAAAACGGTGATCCGTTGAAAGCATACATGACAGAAGAGGGAGTTTTGCTACGGCTGAGTAACGGTCAGCTTTTAGACAAACCGCTCACGCCTCATCAAGCGGCGCAGAAAATTTCCGAATTATGAAAACTTCCGAAAATTTTTTCAGACTACTGCTTTTGTAAACACAGTCTGATCTGTATAATAGATAAATTACTTTAGCCGCTTTATATATTAAAATATTTTTAGCTCGCCATAAAATGGAATTCCTCAAATATCATGCCCTCGGAAATGATTATCTGGTTCTCACTTCCAGAGCTTCGCAGTCTGCGGAAACAGAATTGACTGCAGAACAGGTCCGTAAAATTTGTCACCGTAATTTTGGCCTTGGCTCCGATGGAATTTTAGTCGGTGAAAAAGACAGCCCCGGAAAAGGCTTTAAACTGACTATCTTTAACCCGGACGGTAGTAAGGCAGAAAAAAGCGGAAACGGACTGCGGATATTCGCGCGTTCGCTCTGGGATCGAAAAATGGTAAACGAGTCGCCTTTTCAAATCATGACCTCAGGAGGCCTTGTCAGTGCGCAGGTCGAAAGTTCCGGAAAATCTGTGACCGTTGAAATGGGCCGTGTTAGTTTTCAAAGTGAGGACATTCCGGTCAGCGGAAAAAGCCGGGAAGTTCTCAACGAAACCCTGGAAATAAATGGTGAAGAAATAACATTCAGCGCCGCTACCATAGGCAATCCGCACTGCATAGTGCTTAATAAAAATATTTCTGCGCAAGAAGCAGGACGTATTGGACCTTTGCTCGAAACACACTCGAACTTTCCAAACCGTACAAATGTTCAATTTTTGGAGGTCCTGAACCGAAAGACAATCCGGATTGAAATCTGGGAACGCGGTGCCGGTTACACATTAGCTTCCGGAAGCAGCAGCAGTGCGGCTGCAGCCGTGGCGTATCGGCTGGGCTTATGTGATGCAAAAATTGCGGTTTTAATGCCGGGTGGTCAAATCGACATCGCAATTAGTGATAATTATGAGATCACCATGAAAGGTTCGGTCACTCGTATAGGAAAAATGATACTTGATTTAGAGTGCCTGGATTTCGAGATCCCCGCATGATCGACAGTTTATTCGGCGTCTTGACCATAGGTTTTCTCCTTGGAGCGCCGGCAGGAATTGCTCCGGGGCCAATGTTAGTGTTGATCATTTCCGAAGCATTTCGTCATGGAATCCGTGCAGGTGCGAAAGTAGCGTTTATCCCTCTGCTGACAGATTTGCCGATTGTGCTTGTTTCCGGAATTTTGTTCACTAAACTCTCAAATGTTGATTTGCTACTCGGTGTAATTTCTCTAGCCGGTGCTATTTTCCTCACATACCTTGGAAGTAGCAGTATCAAAATCGCCAGTGTTGAAATTCCAGATTACACCCCCAAACCTCTCCACTTACGAGAGCTAATGATCGCAAACCTGGTAAGTCCAAACCCATATCTTTTTTGGTTTACTGTGGGCGCACCTCTGATGGTCCGATCGTTTCAGCAGAGTTTCAGCTTAGGCGCCGCATTCATCTTCGGTTTTTATCTTGGCCTGGTTGGAGTAAAATTTATGCTGGCAATCGTGGCGGGAAAATCCAGGAGTTTTTTGCAGGGAATTTGGTACAGGCGTATCATGCAGTTCCTCGGTTTTGCATTAATTGGTTTTGCATTTTTTCTGCTTCGGGACGGAATTATTCTGCTTGGTCTTTACCCGCAGGGATGATTTTTCCTAACGCACAATCCTAAATATTTGCTCGACAAAATGAGTAAGTGCTTATAGTATTCTACAAAGAAACACTGCTTAACTCATGATGTTCTCTTAATAATTCTAAAATTCACTACTCAGCCAAATTATGTCAATCAATATTTCCACTTTACTGGAATCCAGAACTGCATGTGAAAAAGCGGATGAGGTGGACCCTTTACGCAACTGGCGGGAAGAATTTCACCTGCCGCAGGGTCTGATTTATTTAGATGGAAACTCTCTGGGGCCAATGCCTAAAAAGTCACTTGAACATTTGGAGCAGGCCATCCGCAACGAATGGGCTGAAGAACTGATTAGAAGTTGGAACAATGCTGGTTGGTGGGAGTTACCGCAAACTCTGGGGGAAATGATTGCCCCTGTTGTTGGGGCTGCTTCCGGACAGCTAATTGTTTCCGACTCAACCTCACTGAATTTGTACAAAACCGTCCATGCCGCTTTGGCTTTATCTCAGGGACGTAATGCTTTGGTCTCAGAAGCAGACAGTTTTCCAACCGATCTTTATATCCTGGAAGGAATCACATCAACTCAGCAAAACATTCAAAGACGATTGGTGGGCATAGATGGAGATTCCCTGGAAGAGCTGCTAGACGATAATGTTGCGGTGGTTACTTTATCACATGTAAATTACCGTACAGGTGAAATCTTGCCGATTGAGGAACTTGTCAAAAAAACGCATGAGGCAGGAGCCTTATTTATTCTAGACACGTGTCATAGTGCTGGAGTTTTACCTGTGGAGCTTGACAAATGGGGTGTAGATTTTGCGGTTGGCTGCACTTATAAATATCTGAACGGAGGCCCCGGCTCTCCCGCGTTTGTGTATGTTGCAAAGCGGCACCAGCAAGCAGCCGTAAATACTCTTTCCGGTTGGTGGGGACACGCACGTCCTTTTGCATTCGAAAAAGATTTTCAGGCAGCGAAAGGTATTCTAAGCTTCCAGACAGGAACACAGCCTATATTATCACTCAGGGGCCTCCAGGCCGGGCTTGAAATTGCGCAGGCGACAGATCTACAAATGGTACGTAAAAAGAGCCTGCGACTGACTCAACTTTTTCTTGAGCTGGTAGAAAGCAGATTAGGCAATTATGGCGTTACTCTTCAAAGTCCAACTGATCCGGAAAAACGAGGTTCGCAGGTAGCTCTTCATTGTTCAAATGGTTTTGCCGTAATTCAGGCTCTTATTGCCAGAAAAATAATTGCAGATTTTAGGGCGCCAGGCATCATGCGGTTTGGTTTTGCTCCACTTTATTTACGCTACACAGACGTCTGGGATGCTGCCGAAGCTTTGACTGATGTCCTCAAAACTGAAGAATGGCGTGAAGAACGTTTCCTTCAGAAACACGAAGTCACCTGAGTCCTCCATTTACTTCTGCTATTTTCGACTCCTTAAATCTTAAGTAATCACCCTTTTGCACTCTACCATAAAGCAATTTATACGTTATTATCAAAGCACTCTTTTCAGAGTTGCTATTGAAAAACTCTCCAACATTTTCTTAAATCACTCTTAAAAAATATGTTTTAACGTATATTTTTAACTCTAACTTACTAATATTACATTGAAATATATTTTATCTGGCCATCTACGTAATTTTACTAATATCATTCATAACAAACCCGTGGCAAAATAAATCATACTGGAAGAACAAATTATTTAAATGTCGAGTGGTTTTGAGCTTGAAGCACATTAGCTCTCTCAATGCTTCGTTTTTTAACCACACAATTGTTCTTTGGTATTTCCAGAAGCTCGATGGGAGCGGCAAACAGGAAGATCATTTGTTTTACAGCCTCCTAATAAGTGGTCATCTTTTGGCGCTTCCATTGACTTACCGCTTTTTTCTCTTATTTTCTCCAACTATTTTTGCGAATATTCTGAGGTCGTTTTTGTTTTTTCTGGATTGTTGAATGGATTGTTGATTATGATGAAACTATCATTTCAACATTAATAACACATTCAACAGCAAAAGATAATGGAATCTCTCTTTTCCAGAATCGATTCCAAGCGTGAAGACCTGGTTTCGTTCACACAAGATTTAGTTCGCATACCTACGATAAATCCTCCAGGAGAGGACTACACAAGATGCGCCGAATTTCTCGGCAGACGTTTAGCGAAAAGCGGATTTTCTCTGCTTTATGAACGCGCAAAAGACACACCTGGCGACACTGACCGTTACCCCCGAAATAATGTAATCGCACGTTTTGAAGGCAAACACTCCGGACCTTGTGTTCATTTCAACAGCCACCTCGATGTTGTCGTGCCTGGGAAAGGCTGGTCAGTTGATCCTTTTGAGGGAGTGGTCCGGGATGGGAAAATATTCGGCCGCGGTACCTGCGACATGAAAGGCGGGCTGGCCGCTTCTGTGATTGCGATGGAAGCCATCCTTGAAGAAGATATTGACTTTCCCGGCGTAATCGAAATTTCCGGAACAGTCGATGAAGAAACCGGAGGATACGGCGGAGTTGCTTTTTTAGCAGAAAAAGGATTCTTCTCAAAACCGCGGGTGGACCACGTGATTATTCCGGAACCTTTGAATGTGGACCGAGTCTGTCTTGGTCATCGCGGAGCATGGTGGGCGGAGGTGGAAACATTCGGCAGAATCGCGCACGGTTCAATGCCATTTCTCGGCGATTCCGCAATCCGGCACATGAGTGCTTTTTTGGAGCTAATTGAGCAAAGACTCTTTCCTGCATTAGACCAAAAGCAAACCATTATGCCAGTTGTTCCGGAAGGTGCGCGCCGCTCAACTTTAAATCTTCAGTCAATTCACGGTGGAGAAGATGAATCTTTTTCGGGAATGCCGAGTCCTCTCGTTCCTGATTCGTGCCGTTTAACCATGGACCGACGATTTTTAATTGAAGAAGATATCACCAAAGTAAAAGCGGAAGTTACAGATTTATTAGAGGAACTCGCAGATTCGCGCCCGAATTTTCGCTACCAAATCCGAGACATTATGGAATTTTTACCCACGATGACCGATGCAAACGCACCGGTGGTAAAAGCTGTCAGTGCCGCTATTCTCAACATATTAGGAAAAACTCCGGAGCATGTCATTTCACCCGGAACCTATGATCAAAAACATATCGCCAGAATCGGGCATCTTCATGACTGCATTGCTTACGGCCCCGGAATTCTTGACCTTGCTCATCAGCCAGATGAATACATTGTGATTGATGACATGGTGACTGCGGCCAAAGTCATGGCTACATCAACGTTAAAATTATTGGGAGTTAATTTGTGACAGTATCGCAAAAACTTTGAAAGCTATAATTTCTCATTTCGACATTAGGGAGAAATCTTAAATTGTTAAAATAGCAACTTCCTAGCTTTCTTGCTTTTTAATCAATGACAAAGTTTTAGGGCTTTTTAGAGCTGCTTTATTTTTGAATTCAAGCGGTTGGCCATTTTCAAAACTTGTTCTTCTCTAAAAATCAGCAGCAGCAGCACATATAAAAAAGCAGAACCTGCTAGCAGTGCCAGAAAGATTATCCAGTTGTAAAAAAGGAAAGCTCCTTTTTCCCATAATCCATAACCACTTGTAAACCAGGTAAAACCTGCCATTCCTCCCGAAGCCAGCAAATAAAACAGGGATGAACGCAAAGGCCACCATTTTTTTCGCAATTCAGTTTCTTTCAGCAGAAAGAAGTTTAATAGTCCCCACTGAAACCAGGTACCTGCAGCAAGTCCCAAAGCCAGCCCGAAAATTTCCAGACTTTGGCTCAACCACCACCCCAAAAGTCCCGTCAGAAAAATACTGAACAGCGAGACTTTCACCGGAGTTCGGGTGTCTTTAAGCGCATAAAACAATGCAGTCTGCAAACGAATCATGGCAACAGCCGGAATGCTCAAAGCAAAGGCCTGAAGCGTAAGCGCGGTAATTTGAACGTCACTCCAGGCATAGGCACCGTGGAAATAAAGCATTGCGACTATCGGCTCTGCCGCAATGGCCAATCCCACGCTGGCCGGTAAGACAACCAATAAAGTAGTGGACATGGTAAAACGCAAGGTGCTGCGAATTTTCTCCCAGTTTTCGCTGGCAGTGTGTCGGCTTAATACCGGAAAACTAGCCGTGGTTAAGGCAAAAGCAAAGACTCCTAAAGTTAATTCTGAAAGACGGCTTGCGTTGTAATAGTGCGTGACTTGACCTGAAGGCATGAAACTGGCGAGATTGCGCAGTACAATGATATTGATTTGATAAACTGCGACTCCCAGCAATGACGGACCAAGCAGTTTCAGCAGACGCTGAATATTTTCATCATTGAAAAAATTTTGTGGTTTTAAAGATTGACCGACTTTTCTCAATGAGGGAACTTGAAGTATTATTTGCGCGATTCCACCCAAAAGCACACCAAAGCCGATGCCGATAATGGGCTCATCCAGTAACGGTGAAATTCCAAAAGCGGCCCCGATAATGCCAATATTTAACAAAACCGGCGCTGCGGCCGGAGCTGCAAAACGTCCTTCAGCGTTTAAAACTCCCATCGCCCAGGCAACCAGCGAAACAAAAATCAAATACGGAAACATGACTCTGGTCAACAGCACCGTCAATTCATACTTTTCCGGACTTGATGCAAAACCTGCGGCAAAGAGGTAAACCAGCTGAGGACTGAAAATAATTCCCAATCCGGTCAGAATGGTAGTTGCCGCCAGGACGAGACCTAAAGTCTTTGCCGCGAATTTCCTCGCTGCATGCGGATTTTCACGTTCACGGATTTCAGTGTAGAGCGGCAGGAAAGCCAGAGTCATTGAACCCTCGGCAGTCAGGCGTCGCAGAACATTTGGAATGGTGAACGCCTGCACGAAGGCGTCCGTAATCCAACCTGCGCCGAAAACATGCGCAATCACCAAATCACGCACCGCACCTAGAATTCTCGAAAACAGAGTAAATATTGTCACAGTCCACGCGTGTTTCAGAATGCGGCGGGACCCCTCATGATTTTTTTTCAAAGGAATGGATGTCAAGTAGTTCAATGTTGAAAGAATTGACAACTGCGTTTAGCAAGAGAAAACTTTCAGCCTCGGAAGACTTCGGATCAGCTTCCAAAAATAGCAGACTTTCCAAGTTCTGCTTCAATTTCAAGCAGACGATTATATTTGGCAATACGCTCGCTCCGTGATGCCGAGCCTGTTTTAATTTGACCACCAGCCATTGCGACTGCAAAATCTGCCATGAATGTATCTTCTGTTTCACCGCTACGGTGTGAAATTATATAGTTCCAGCCGGCTTTCTGGCAAAGCTGAATGGTGGCAACAGTTTCAGATACAGTACCGATTTGATTGAGCTTTATCAGCACTGCGTTTGCCGCGTTTTGGTTTACACCTTTCTTGACAAATTCAGTGTTGGTCACAAATAAATCATCACCGACGATTTGAACTTTAGCTCCAAATTTTTTAGTTATAGCCGTAAAACCATCCCAATCATGTTCATCCATTGGATCTTCGATTGAAACAATCGGGTATTTTTCCACCATATTGTTGTAAAATGCAAGCATTTCCGTGGAGTTTTTTGTGCCCTGGCCGGACTTAAAAAAGTCATAAGTTCCGTTTTTATAGAAAGATGAAGCTGCGGCATCCATGGCCAGCGAGATGTCTTTTCCTGGTTCAAATCCGGCAGTTTTGATTGCCTCAATTATTACTTCGCAGGCTTCCTCATTGCTGCTGAGATTTGGCGCAAAACCACCTTCGTCACCTACACTTGTGGCATAGCCTTTTTTTAGTAAAATCTTTTTCAGCGCATGAAATGTTTCTGCACCATAACGCAGTGCTTCGCGGAATGTCGGCGCACCAATCGGCATGACCATGAATTCCTGTAAATCAACACTATTATCAGCATGTTCTCCGCCGTTGATAATGTTCATCATCGGTACCGGCAAACGAAATCCGCCCACTCCACCAAGATACGCATAAAGCGGAAGATTGTGAGAATTAGCCGCAGTTACCGCGACTGCCATTGAAACGCTGAGAATCGCGTTTGCACCCAAATTACTTTTGGTCGCGGTACCGTCCAGTTTGAGCATCATCCTGTCAATTTCCGCCTGCCGATCCGGAGTCATGCCCAGCAGTTCCGGAGCAATTTCCATATTTACGTTTTCTACTGCTTTAAGAACACCCTTTCCGCCATAGCGTTTCTTGTCACCGTCCCTGAGTTCAAGAGCTTCATTTTCACCGGTTGATGCTCCAGACGGAACAGACGCTGACCCGGTCACTCCGTTTTCAAGTGTTACTGTAGCGCGGATTGTCGGATTACCACGTGAATCCAAAATCTCCATGGCTTTAATTGAAATTATACGATCTCTCATAAATTTATTTTGGCTGTTGTTAGATAATTTACAGGTTTAGTAAAAACTCTGATACTCAATTTTTCATCTAAAATTGTGAGAGACGCCTTTATGATATTAGTGCTTAACATCTGTATTATTTCTCACTGAACTGTAAAGACTAAGTTTTAGGAATTATTGCAAGTACATCAGAGATTAATTCGGATTTAGTTCGGAAATCCCAATTGTAATGACAATAATTCTATTATAGATCCAGAACAAAGCCAAGATAACACTCTACATTTCCATGATCGGCTAGCTTATCATAAATCATCAAGAGGACTTTCAACACCTTCTCCGCCCTTCTTCAAAACATGAGTATATATCATGGTGGTTTCCAGATCCTATAGAAAAACCAATGCATTAAAAGCCTGATTTTGCGTTGATGCAGAAACGTCTCTTTCCGTAGCAAGATATGTCAGAAATTTTTCGACCTTGTTTTCTGCTTCGACAAATAAAGATTCACGAGCTTGCAGACAATGAAATTTAACAAACTGCTTTATCCAGTCGCTATAAGCGCGTTCTGTATTTACTGAATAATGTTCTCTTTTCATCAAGTCACTGATTTTACCTAACAGAGTTTGATTATCCTGACGTGTTGACATTATTAATTTGGGGTAATAATCTTATATAGAAGTTGATTTTACTATTAATATTGCGCGATTATCCGGTAATCATCAACTTTTCAGGGCAAGTTGCCTGATGATAATAAGTTATGTTGCAAGCACCTATTTAGATTCGGACGATTACAATCCAGCGGAAACCAAACGATCAGCCTATCAATTGTCACTTTCTCCTAAACTTTACTGAGGAAATATTGTATGCGCACACACAGGATTGCAGCCATTCCGGCGGATGGCATTGGACAGGAAGTCATCAGCGCCGGACTCGAAGTCTTATCAGCGCTTGCTGAGTGGGAAGGCAATTTAAACTTCGAAGTCGAGCACTTTGACTGGGGTAGCGATCGGTACAAGTCGACCGGAAGGCTGATGCCCGAAGATGGCGCCGAACAGCTCAAGCAATTCGATGCCATCTTCTTCGGTGCCGTTGGGGCTCCCGATGTCCCTGATCACATTACACTATGGGGCTTGAGGCTCGCAATTTGCCAGCCACTCGATCAATACGCCAACGTTCGTCCTGCACGAATTCTACCCGGCATCACGAGCCCGCTCCGGAACGCAACAGCCGAAAATCTTGACTGGATTATCGTGCGAGAAAACTCCGAAGGTGAATATGCCGGTAATGGCGGCCGTACTCATTGCGGCCTACCACTCGAAGTAGCCACGGAGACTTCGGTCTTTACTCGCAAGGGTGTGACTCGAGTTATGCGTTTCGCATTCGACCTGGCCCTCTCGCGTTCTCGTAAACATCTTACGGTGGTCACGAAGTCCAATGCACAACGGTATGGTATGGTCCTGTGGGACGAGATCGCAAGCGAGGTCGCCTCAGAGTTCCCAGACGTGACCTGGGATAAGATGCTGGTCGATGCCATGACCGTTCGGATGACGCTCGATCCCGGATCACTAGACACGATTGTTGCAACCAACCTTCATGCCGATATTATTTCCGATCTTGCCGCGGCCCTGGCTGGATCCATCGGTATTGCGCCAACCGCGAACCTGAATCCGGAACGTCATTTTCCGTCTATGTTCGAACCCATCCACGGCTCGGCGTTCGATCTCACGGGCAAGGGGATTGCAAATCCCATCGGGACTTTCTGGACTGCCTGCATGATGCTGGACCATCTCGGTGAAACAGAAGCATCGTCTTGTCTAATGAGTGCAATCGAGCAAATCACGGC